>Ga0193700_1000016_pt1 | contig 40167 bp, 41 predicted proteins | sample U3s1metaG_FD_143057 | JGI IMG/M metagenome (GOLD analysis project Ga0193700, IMG submission 143057) | Soil microbial communities from a riparian zone of the East river system, Colorado, United States - U3s1 | ecosystem: Environmental > Terrestrial > Soil > Riparian zone | place: USA: East River... | reverse complement strand
AGTCTTTTCGCTTTGTAATTTTGTCTCATAGCTTCCCCCCTACATCCTACAACTTTAGAATTGGTATTGATGGCAATACGGGGAGATTTTGAAAGGCAACTATAGCCTAATCCTAACATGATCAATACTAAGTTCGAGAATACATTCGTTCACTTGACCTACTACTATATAATTAATCAAATCTCAAAGATCTCTGATGAACCTCCCTTAGCAGAAGAAGCCTTGACATCAGGATTCACTTCATCAATACTCTTTGCTAGCTGAACTATTTTTGGATTCGTGAGAAGACGACTTATTTCTTCTAATTCTGAACCGGACCTTATAACGATACCTCTCTTCTTTCTGGGAGATCCTGAACTATCGACAGGATTGATTTCAATAGCAACTAATGGAGAGCCTCTGCCTCTTAAACCGGGAAGTTTGAACAGAAATATCCCCGGTATGTTAGTAGCTTTTCTCTCCCAATCTTTTCCATCTTTTAGAAACTGCATCAGTCTTTCTTTTGCTGCCGCTGCTGGGAATCCTTCTGCTGCTGTCATTCTCTTACTCTATATAGTTATTTTCAAGACTAATTATTAAATAAGTGGTAGGATAGCAGCATTAGTAAATAGCCGAGGATTGATGTGAGTACTATCTGCAGTAAGCATTGACGTTAATTCTGTCGTTGTAGTCGTTCTCCTCTATCATATTCCTCTACGAGTGGATCAATAACAGGCAGCATGACTCTTAGAATCTCTGGGCAAAGGGCTTTTAATTTATCAGTTCTCAAATAGACGGTATTTTCAAAACAAGTTCTGAGTCATAGCTAGAATGAGATATGAAAACATTGGTAGTCACTTTTCATACGTATGTAATCAGTATTAATAAGATGTGCTAATCCAATTTCGTATGATTTGAATACTAGTATCACCTCACCTGTCTAAATTAGTTCATAAGTTTGTACCCAAAAAAGATGCATCGCTTCTTGTATCAATTCCAAAGCACTGGTCTGACTGGTTCTTCACTTTGGATGGATTACCTTAGTCTTCAACAAGACTGAATTCACATTCCCCGTCCCTTGTATTTTATAAGAATATTATTTTTCATATGACTTTAATATGTGAAAGTCATCCTGGGGTTCTTATACGATAAGTTAATATTTTTTAGAAAATAAAGCCCAATTAAGACGCATAATTCATAAATGTGATGTTGTAAAAAGGCTTCACGATGGATTATGTCATATTTGAATGTAAAAAAACAATTTTCGTCACTTCGGATATTTGAAATATTAGCATTTATTCTAATAATTGTATCTTCATTAGGGGTTTTTCCTTCTTTATCTTCAAGCGTACTTTTTCCTATTGTTAAGATAGCGTCAGCACAACCGGCAACGACAGTACAGCCTTATGAAATTACTACAAGAGGTAATTTACCTAAACCTATTGGTGTACAAGGCAATGGCTACAATAACAAATATCCAATTTTAGATATCCGACAATTATTCAATAACTGTCCAAATGAGATAGCAATTATTGTTCACGGATGGAAGCTAAATGAAACACAGGCCAAAGAAAGATTTGATAGGGTAAAAATGTCCCTTGAGCATAATCAGTATTCAATTCCGATTGTTGGTTTTAGCTGGGATTCAAATACGTCTTGGGCTGATGCCAAAACGATAGCTAACGAAAATGGGCCGAAACTAGCACATTTTATATTTGACTACAAGGATACATGCAAGCACCACCATAACAAAGATGTTAACGTCAGGTTGGTTGCGCACTCTCTTGGCGCAAGAGTAGTGCTGAGCGCCTTAAAGGGTCTATATGACATCACTGCATTGAACACCAATCACGTAAATATAACATCTGTACATATGATGGGAGCTGCTGCAGACGACGAAGAGGTTTCAAGAGATCCTGCGGATACTGGGGATAGTTTTTTGGATGATGGCATAGTCTATGGAAAGTTTATACAAAAAGAGGTTATCCATTTCTTCAATTTGTATGACCGCGAGGATAACCTGCTGAAGCCTTCCTTACTTCCACCAGTTTACTACCCTGCTTTTGAAGGAGATTTGGCCCTTGGATACCATGGAAAACAAGCGGGGATAGACCCTCCATCACCCTCAATATATAGAGACATTGAGGTTGAAAATGAAATACTTAACATAGATGATTCAGACGGAGATGGCAAGTGTGATTTGCCCAATCCATTTGTACCCGATAGCTGTCCTATAAATGCAGTAGGAGAGAACCATTTAGGATATTTTGGTTTTAGGAGTGCTGTCAACAGTATGTTAATAGATGATGGTGCAATGAATGTGGTTGTCAGCAACTGGAGGAATCCGGAAGGCAAGTTATCCGTTGTTCAAATTAAGTTAATAGTTGAACATACAATTCCGCAGTAACTAAAGACTGTTTAAAATTCATAAATGCTATAGAAGGTTTAAATTATATTGGACCTTGTAATGGATCCTTTTTAAGTTAAGAGGTACAAATAGATTCAAAAAGAGCTCCAAGATACCAGAAGGGATCTTGAAGACTTGAAACAGCAACAGCAAAAAACTGAAGAGAAAGGAGGAAACGCCTCTTCTACTAGAGAAGAAAAAGATGAATACTTTGGCTTGGACTTGAATAGGTTCCAGAAATACGAGAGACCAACCTCATGCATATATGTGCTTAGAGCCAAATAAGAATAAAGAAATTGCTGGTGTTATACCAGATGGACCTGTGTGTCATGGATTGATTTAATTACCGGTACTCTTCTGTTTAGAAATATTCGACCAAACAGATTCATAACCTCTTTTATAGCAAAATTGAAAGTTCAAATTGCCATGCCTAATGCTTGGATCATAACCATGTCCATTTAGACCCTGTAAATCATGCTTTGCACGGTAAACCCCTTCGTTATAGCCACTATCGCAGCTACTAGTATTAGCAGATTGTGCTTTAATTTCAAACGAAGAATCATCTTTTGTATTGTTGGTAAGTCAAGATCGAACTGTGATGGAAAAAAACCGGGATTCGAGTAATCAATATAATAGACTTTATCCTTAACTATCGTTCCTATCTGAAGATGTTTCCAATGAATGTTAGGATCGCCTTCTTGCGGGTGTGTGTACATTAGTCTATATGCAGGCAATCCAGCAAGGGTAACATTGGTGTCAAGTCCAATAACTTTTTGATCAGTATAACTCGAAATTTCGTTACTTACATATTCTGACAAATTTTCAGTGTTGTTTAAAGTCTTTACGTGTAATTGGACCTCACCTTCATCGTTATTACTCAGCGAATAGAGATAGGCAATGTAAATGTCTGTATCATTAGCCATATTATATCCACTGCTTGCATTCCAGTTAGGAGGGTACTTTATACTCATGCCATAAGTAGTGTTTTCATATGTCAACCATTTAGCATTTTCAGTCGGTTTAGAAGGTATTATTGTGAGATTTACTATATCAGGGGTACTTGTAAGACCTTTATCGTCTGTAACTGCCAACTTGAATACTAAATGTAAAGGTGCAGAAATATTTTTAGGAGTTGTAAATCTAATGGCTGGTTTATTAGTATCATTGAGCTCAAGCCTTGGCCCACCAATCTGCATCCATGAATATATTATGGTATCATTATCAGGATCTCTACTTTTAGAACCATCTAAAGTAGCAACATAGCCTGCATTTATCGATTGATTCAAACCTGCATTTGCCACTGGTTTGTGATTAATTTGCTTTACTAGGATACTTAGTATTGATACATTTGGAGATGTAGCACCTTTATCATCCTTAACTGTCAAAGAAAACTTCAATAAAGTATCAGATGATACAGCAGGAGCCGTAAAAGTTGGATTGCTCGCATTGCTATCTTTGAGAACAACTGTCGGTCCTTGAATCTGTTTCCACAAATAAGATAACTTATCATTTGGATCGGGATCGGCAGCAGCCCCTAAAAGAACAACACCTACGGTTTCATTCACAGTTTGTTTGGGACCAGCTCCTGTAATGGGCGGATTGTTAACGTGAGGTTTTATTTCACGGAATGATCTAAATGCATGTGCTAAATGATAATTATCATTAGGCTTGTTAGTATAATAAAACAAAGTCCATAACAACAATATACTAAAAAAAATAATAACAAAAGATGAGTTATCTAGTCTAAATGATGATTTAAATTGTATGTCTTTACAACTGGTATCAAAAGTTTTTTTAATCATATTGTAGTTATTTGTTGTTTATTAGTGAAATGATCCATATCGAGTATCTATGACAGTTTATTAGTTACAACTATTGATGCGGTGCCTATGTTGGGGCTATCTCTTTTGCCATCACTGACTTTGAATGCAAATTTGTCATTTCCTATAAAGCCTTGATTAGGAGTGTATGTTACAAAACCTGTATCTTGGTTAATTGCACCTAGAATTCCGTGTAATGGTTTTATTACTATAGATGCGGTTAAATTATTACTAGCATCTGGGTCTCGTGCTGTAATGATAATACCGACAGGTTTGTTAAGGTTTGTAGTTACAGATTGGTCAATAGCTGTCGGAGGAGATTGCTGATGCATTATACTACCACCAAAAATGGTCCAGACTGTCACCGCGCCGATAACAACTGCTGTTGTTGGAATCAGTATCTTTGGATTATTCAAAAGGTATTGTCGTTTCTTCTTCTCGGCTTCAGGATTATGATACCGTTTTCTTCTGCTTTCTGTATTCTCATCTAGTGTGGGAGCTGAAGCTGATTTTTCTTTTATTGCTGTTGCTGGACTAGCATTAGGAGTAGTATCTTGACTAGTAAGCTGAGCTAAATCAGTAGGTGATGCAAGAATTATATTTCCAGATGCCTCTAATATCATGACTGTCTGAGAGACATAATACCCGTTATTAATCAATAGCCCGACTAAGCTTTAAGTTTATTGTTAGTATCAGATAGACCATATACATACACACTATACTACATAGGTACATAGCACATAGAGACATAACACATAGACATAGGTATAAGGCATAGGGCACTAGGCACTAAAGAGGTTAAGGGTCATAGACACTAGACATGAGCTGATATGAGCTCATCAGCTTCATTAAAGCTGATTTTATCGAAAATCATTAAATCCTGCAACAATTATTATTGCAGCAAAGGAATTCTTTATAGCTTACTATTGCTCTCTCAATGTGGGTCCTCTCTGACTGTCAATTAGTCGTCATAAATGTAACTGTACATATATCCATAGGGGGGAGGACCCAATGTCAATATCTTAAGTTATTAAGAATGTGATAGAATGTTAATAAGAGGATTCCTTAGTTGTTAGAGTTTTCCAGAGGAAGGTCTGGAATCCAACCTGAGCAGACTCTGCTGGCTTGTAAACTAAGTTTACTAAATTTACACCTACGAGTCATTTTGTCACAAAGCTTTTGTGCTCGTCTCTTCTCTTCGATCAAATAAAATATTTGATTTGAGCTTGAAGTTTGAAAATATTTCAATGACTGTGCCTGGATATAATGCGGACTTTTCTTTCTCGTAAAAATGTACTACTAGTATATGATTTCTAATAAGAGATAATGAAATTAGCCTGTTTGGAGGCTATTAAAGATCTAATGATATTGAATGTACATTCATTGGACTTCTCTATAAATTAAATCTATTTGGGGGTTAATACAGCCTCACCGCTTAGTTTTGTACCTATCTCAAAGGCATTAGAAACCTCTTTAAGAAAGATCATGCCGCGTGGCTCAGATTCTGAGCCGATAGTGCTTACAATATCTTTAACAATTTCATCTACAGACGAATCAGTTACGATAGTCTCGACCTTCGTTCTCCTTGCATGCTCTGGAGTAATTGTCCTACCTGTCTGATACGCACGTACCAACTCTGGTATTTCCTTGCGTTTTGTCCTGCCTGCACCGTTTACCTCATGAAAAGCTACGCCTCCAGTATTATGCTTACGTAGGATTTCGGTTACTTTGGGGAGATCTTCAGAAATAATAAAGATACTCAATTCTTTCATAAGGCCTGTTGCTAAATCTAATAGATAAAGCTTTCCTACCAATTTTTAGACCCTCCTATTTTTTGTTATTTATAATGCTTTAAACGAATGTTAGATTTGCAACTGCTGCACGTACAATAGTATTGTCTGCTTAGGTTCTTTGAATGGTGTACGAATTTGTGTGCACAGTTATGACATACCACAACGATACCTTTTCTTTGTTCTGTGACGAGCGACCCTTCTGTTGGTTCCTTTGTTAAGGGTTCTGACGGCTTTTCTGATTTGTTACATGCTATGACTTTTGACTTTTCTGTTTCAACTTTCTTACATCGCCACGTCTTCTGTTGCTGCTGTGTGATACCTGGTCCCGTAGTCTTCTGGTTGGATTCTGAATCCGTAGATGGTTCTACCTTTATCTTTCTTGCAGCTGCTTCTAGTTTTTTATTGGTCCAGGTCTGTTTTGCTTTTGCTATTCTCAGTCTAGTCTTTTCGTCTTGTCTATTGTCTATTATGTTCTGTTCAAGATAGGACTGTAATGATAGATCACTTTCGATTATGTCCCTGGGAATTAATGGTTTATTCTGGAGATGAATTGCTTTATCTTGAGTCAACTACTAATCAAACCACGTTCTTCTTTTTCTATCTACACCTTGACGATAGTATTCTTCAATGTAGGGTATGCAAAACTCCTCCCAACGTTGACACTTCGAATTATACCTTTTGAGTTTAATCAATAATGGAGTATGTCTTAACGCCTAACTTAGGAACTATAATACTAGATTACCTTAGCTTTATAGTTTGTTCACTTCCCTTAAGGGAAGTTGGGTACGCACCGGGTACGCACACGGTACGCATGAAATTTAGGGAGTTAAGCAAGATTCTTGCTCCTTTTAACAAAATAAGCATAAATCTAAGATTTTTGGGTACAGGGTTGGTACGACTCATATTCAGCTGCAATATTTTATTTCTTTAATCTATACAATGAATATGGGTGGTACCGTGTCATCCATGCGTACCCAACACTAAAACACGAGGGAAATCGCTAGAGATATTGATTACGGTACAGGGAGTTTTTTGACTCTAAAAAACGCATAATTAGACCGTATTAGTTACCTAAACATTAGACTTTAGGTAACTATCAAAAACGTCCATATTGGTTGCATCTAGTCCTTTTGACTCCATATCAGAAACTATTACATGAATCAATTCCCTAGGAGATTCATAAACCCAATTATGCTTCTTTGCAATACATACCATTTTAAAACACCTACGGTCTCGAATATCTTGTTTTAACTGTTTGTAAGCCCAGTTAATACCTACAGTTGGTGGTGTTTCATTTATTTTTTTATTATATGTTTGTGCTAGCTTGTTACCTTTATCAGCTTCTTTGTGTATGAACTCGTATTTTTTCCACTCTCTAATTGTGTGTTCTCCACCAGTAGCCTCCATTAATGCTTTAGTACCTTTTCTATCATAGTAATCATCCCAACTCTTTCCGACATATTTCTTTTTTAGCTTCTTATTTTCTTTCCAATATGCATAAAGATATGGACCATGTTCCTTAGTACAATCAGGATTGCCACATTTTACATACTCCTGTCTTATTGTTGCATTCTTTGGAAGGTCATCAGTCTTGAGTGATTCTTTTACTAACTCAGTAACCGCTTTAATAGACAAACTAAATCAAATCCTCTAGTCTGGTTTGTCTGCCATTAAACTCTTCTACAACCTTAAGATACTCTTCTGTCAACTTTACACCCATCCAAACAGTACGCCTCTTGCCGGTAGTCTCCCTAAACTCTAGAAGCGTTTCCTTTACTATCTTACAGAATGGATTTATCGACATTATAGCAAGTTTATGTTTATTGCAAAAATACTTGTATGCTTCATGAAGAGCAGCTTTTGTTATCATATGGCTTTCTGTAGACTCTTCGTCTATTGCAATATCAAGAAAAGCCTTGACAGGATTAACCGCCATATCATATTTTTGTCTGCGTGATTCAATTGTTTTTTCTGTTAAAAATATCCTTTTTTCCTTCAAAATTCGCCTTAATGCAAACATTAACAAGTTAAAAATACCTGATAATTCTTCCGGTGTAGTGAGTTTTTTATCTAAGTCAGGATCAAGTTTGAATATGCCCTGGGTCATATCTTCTTTTTGTCTATTCAACGCTTCCAACTTGCACCTTTCACAATCAGGATAAGAAGGGGTATAATCTCTTTCTTCAAAAGTATTAGGGCAACCAATAAGCACATTACGTCTATAATAGGCGTTAGTCTCGTCACCGGTTTGAGGTATTTTATTGGCGCTAAGCCATAGTTTAGTATGCAGTGATGTGTCAAATGCTTTTTGATTTTTTTGCTCAACTCTAGTACGTTGTCGACCAGTAATCTTCTTTAAAATTGCAGTGTCATAGATAGTATTCGATAGCTCAGCATCAAGATTAACATCTTTACCCACTAAATCGAATAATCCATAAGGTCTCTCTATCATGGTTTTTAGTGATACACTACTAACATTTGCTGCACCATGCAACGCAGTAAGTAATCCGAATAGTACACTTTTACCATTTGAACCATTGCCGTTCAGTGTGGTTATTATCTCAAAAGGATTGTCTCTATAGAAAGTATAGGCCATTAATTCGATTAAGGTCCAAACGTCAGTAGGATAAACAATATGTTTAATGAATTTTATAAAACATTCTGGAGCCGGCATATTTGGGTCGTATATTATTGGCTTTTGATTCATAGAAAGATGGTCAGGGCTATGTGAATTTAATTCATCTTTCTGAATGTCATAAAGGCCATTTGTCATATTAATAATATTGATATCTGAATCAAATTCAGATAATTTATGATATGTTTTATTCCTTATATGCTCTCTAATCTCTGACCTCTTACTGATATTCAAATCATATCCATACATACTTTCCAATATTTTTCTAATTATAACTTCGCCGTTTGGAGTATATACACCGCTATTATAATGATAAATAGTATCAGACTCTTCTAGCGTAACGAAGTTATTATCTTGTAATATTGCTTCTGTTGCATCTTCTATTGGATTTGTCTTCTTAGTATTATCATCACTCTCATAAGGTGTTACCATTTCTATGGTATCAACCTCACTTGCAAAAGTCGCTTAACTGACAATAGGAAATACCGCTCATCAATATTCTTGAAGATCCTGCCTACTGCTTCTTTTAGTATGTAATCAATTATTCTCCTATTATCCCATCTAACATCTAATTCCTTTTTGACATCTGGATTGATATCTGAGATTTTTATCTCAAAGGTTAGTGTAGGCTGATGAACCGGAATCCTATATATTAAATCGTATGCTTGTTTATCATAAGCCTTATCTTTGCTTAAATTAAGATATAATTCATCTGCAGTTCGCTCAATAGTATAGTCATCCATTTCAAGTAGGAGTGGGCGCTCTCCTGTTGTTCATAGGAATGGCTATAGGCCCTGCATTGGCAGGGGTGTATATGAAGAATCACGAGACCATTGTAGGAGTCGAAGGGTCATATCCTTCACCTGGATCATATAATCTTGTGTTCCTTACTGGAGGATTGCTGTCAACAGCCTCCCTTGTATTTGCATTGATGCTCAACAGAAGACTATCTCACATGGAAATTGAAGTTCAAAGATAACAAAGGCAGTTCGCAATCCTCGCCACATTAACATTTCTTAGAGGCTCAAGTGGAAATAGTTTTGATATAACAAAGAATATTAAAATAGTATAAATTGGCCAGAGTCATGTCACTTTAAGATTTCTAACTCAAAGTAAATTGTTCTGTAGGATGGACTAATTGAAAGTGCAGAGATAATGCCACATAGTAATAGAAAAACCTTCTAATATCTTCAATTCCTTTTACTTACCAAGACAAATATCCATAAATGTCATATCATGATTCTCTATAGGATATATTGAATCCTAAAGCGCAACGGCAACAATGAAAAAAAACCAACTTGGAAAGTGTATGCATATTTTCTAGATGCTTGTAATTGTGACTTGTCAGTTTAATGCTAAACCCACTCATGGTAATTGTGAAGGAGTATCTGGGTACCATATAGTAACTGGTAGATATGGAACTACTGTTAGACTAGATGGATTTAATATGGCATTAATAGCTTCATGGCCGAGATGGCTGGAATGCTACTAGGTGTAGGACTTATTAGTCTACTTCCCTTTATGGGTCTTACATGCAGATGGTGTACAGGTAGCGGTTAGAGTTAGGATAACACGTCTTAGTAGATGAATAATAGGTTTGCGAGATATGCATGAAACAGTAAAGTTAACAAGGCAGAGAAGAATTAGCTCCAAAACGATGTTTGGGCAACTACTGCTGCCAGTTCATTTAGTTCTTCTTCACTAGCACCATACATGATTGCGCCTTCACTATGGAATGTCTTATCTAAAGAAGGGCTGATTTACAATAATTGGCAGACTAAAATAAAATGTAGCCCCGCCTCTTCTCTCCACACCAGAGTTATCTCCACTACTACTACTTTCATTATTCTCAGCCCAAATCTTGCCCCCATGGGCTTCTACAATACTTTTGCAGATAAACAACCCAAGTCCCGTGCCTGTTTGAGTATCTTGTGAGGGGGATTTTGTAGTGAATTTTGTGAACAGTTGTTGCATTACTATAGGCTCTATGCCGGGCCCGTTATCTTTGATACCGACGACGGCACTATTGTTATCTTTTTTTTCGGCTGCAACAGTTATAGTACCCTCCTTAGTAAATTTAATTGCATTAGTCAGTAAATTAGAGATAACTTGATATATTCTTGACTTGTCTGCCTCAACGTAAATAGGATCCTTTGGTTCAATAAAAGAGATCTTTACATTAGGTTTATCTTCAGTCTGGCTTGCAAAATCATTAACTACAGTTCGTATATTTTCTTTCACATCAAATCGTTCTTTTTTAATCCCCAGTGATTTGCTTTCGATCTTTGTGACGTCTAATATAGCCTCAGTAAGCCGTAATAGTCTTTTTGCATTTCTTATGACTACATCTAAATATTCACGCTGCTGTTTGTCCTGTATTTTAGGACGAAGAATCTCTGATAGACCAAGTATTGGTTGAATAGGCGTCCGCAATTCGTGAGAGGCCACATTGATAAATTCACTTTTCATCTTGTCTGATTCTTTCAATCTTAGATATTGAGTACGAATTAGTTCTTCTCGTTCTTTCAACCTTGAATTACTTTCAGTTAATCTTGAATTATAATTGATACTGGATAATGCAAGTCCAATAATATTAACAAAATAACCTGCATCTTTCAGAACATGAGCCACGTTGTGTGCTGTATCAAATGATGTAGCAGAGTATGACATTATTATTTGACCGAAGCTATCTATGACTAGAGAAACCAGTATGGCTTTAAATAAAACATCATTTGATTTGTAAACCTGATTTTTATAAAAATAAAATAAAGCTACCAGAAAGAATACTAGAGGAAGAATTTCATAAGGTCTGTGTAAAGCAAAATTGTCTACCACAGCGCCAGGAAAAGCTGTGAAGAACGAACTGATTGATACACCTGCAGAAATAACAGCAAGTATCACTAAAGAAATAACATGCAATTTTGGCAACCTATTTAGTTGTAGATCTCCTAGTTCTTCCTCAGCTCCTCTTGTCTCTTCGCTTGTAGCTGACGGGGAGGACGTCAAGTTTGATCTTAGTAATGCTTCTCTTTGAAGCTGTTGGTGCTGCCTTGAGATAGATGAGATGGTAGTAGTTCTATTAGTAAATATTGGATAACCAGCAATTGCAATAGCCAGCATAGCACTAAGAAATATCCTTCCTGCGAACCATGTTTGTGGTATAAAATACTTTAGAAATAGAGGGTCATTCATGAAAGAAATAGATACTACAACATGCAGCAAATCAATTAAAGCATTGGCGAGAAAACCTATTCCTATGAAGAGACTGAATTTATCACCTAACGTGTAAGCACGTGTGATATAATAAAAAGCCAGCACTATGGCAAGTATTACTCCAAGTAATTCAATGTAAAAATGATGGAATCCAGATGTTACCCACGTATGAGGATTAGCAGACAGAATCGCTATAATGCATAGAGGAATTGACGGCAATAGCGTATATTTAATTAGAGTTTCATGTTTGGAAGAGTGGGAGGAAGGGAAGAACGATTGAGATAGCGTCTTATCTGCCTGACGTTCATTACCGCCTGAAGAAGAATTAGCTAGATCTGAGTCTTTGCTTATTTTGTAGATTCACCAGACTTTAGTCATAGAGACAGCCTCGACTGTTATAAGAATTACCAAGACAAGGCTAATGAAGATCCTGAAGGAACCGTATATGAGGATGTAATGCTCTATAACACTCGGAATTGAACCGATACTTAATACTAGCAGATAGCTGATTTAAGTCTCCATAAGACTTGATCTCTCCTATGTCAAGCGAAGCACCAGCGCCATTACGTTATCCTTAGTCCATTTAGATCTTATGCACGTATAATGGTGCTTTACTTTTCTACATGAAGGTTATACATGATATCTGCGAAATGAGTGATAGTACCAGGCGAAGTAAGTATCAACAGCAAACCATGTGATTTTATTCCTTAAGGTAATTATAATAAGTTTTTTGGTAGACTGTGTAGACATATGAATGATCAGACAACTCCACCGACTGGTCAGGAAGGTTTTACAAAGAATTATGTAGATCTCTTTAAAGGCTACTTTTGTAAATTCATTTGTCAGAAGGAATGGGATAACTTTTACGAAGAAGATATCCTCATGAACGAAGAACTCAGGAATAATGCAAGGGCAGTTATCAACGAACAAAGTGAAGGGGAATTTCAGGGTGCCCTTTACGATAGTAATGCGGGTTATGCTTTGCTAGTGAGGTATGTTTTGGATTCCCTTGTTAACCAAGCACTCTTCAAGGAGGAGAGAGAAGAAGGAAGACATTCCGTCTATTTGAGAACCGATAAATTAAAAGCTCTTTGCCCAGAGATTCTAAGAGTAATACTGCCTGTTATTGATCCACTCGTAGAGGAATACGATAGACGACGACGACGACGACAATAATTCCAACAGAATTAACGTCAATCTCTCTTACTGCAACCAGATGGAGAACGTAATAACCAAGCTTATTAAACTAGGTCAGTAGATCGTCAAACAGAAAAAATGAAGGGCTGGCGTCAACAGAACGCCATCATCTTAAACCATTTGTCTTATCCTTATGGTTGATTGCCTGTGACTGTTCCTGCGTTATCGTGTCCTTGTAGCTGGTCTAGGATGTTTTGACATCTAGCATCTTCGTTTATACAGGACTGAGCTGCAGTCTGGTGGAAACTCTTCTTTGTCGCAAAGACTTGATTTGTCAGTGAGGATACAGCTGTTGTGGCAATTAGCAATGCTGCTACTGCTGCTATTGCTATGATTGCAAAAGTATTGTTCTTCATAACTCTGATAACTATCATCTTTTCGTGATTTAATAAGATTAAGACACATAAGGTGCTATTTTCACTAAGGTACCAGAACTAAAAAAAACTACAATCATAATATATTCAAACAATCAACAGGAAGAGTCCATTATATTTCGTTACTATGGAAAATATCAATCTATTACCTTGACATAAGTTACATGGGAACAGCAAGATATACCCAAGGTTTGGTTAGATTTTCAATGGGGTCTGCAAAATTGGATACATTTCTGGACGGTGGAATAGAGACCCAGGCAGTAACAGAGATAGCTGGTGAATTTGGGACTGGTAAAAGTCAGATATGTCATACTCTCTGTGTGACTGCCAATAAGCAGAAAGAGAAACCCCGTTCTAGTGGCAGCAGCGCCACTACCTCCACAGACCATAATGTAATATTTATTGACACTGAAAACACCTTCAGACTAGAAAGGGTTCATCAAATAGCTGAGAGAAAGAGAAAGAGAACAATAGGATTAGTTGAAGAGATACTAAAACGAATTTTTGTTTGCAAAATTTACAATAATGCTCATTTAGAATATGTAATAGCTAATCTTGGTAAGTCTATAGAGCAATGTGGCATTATCTTTATGCATTTTCAATTAGCCCATCCTACAGACAATTTACTCTCTGAGAAGAAATCTTAAAGAGACATGACTTCGTAGGAGTTCATGAATATGCGGAAATGAGCTACACTAAATCCCCAATTTTCTATACTTGTCTTATCATAGCACTGGCTATTGGTATGGTGGTCTTGGTTAGCTTTGCTGTTCACGCATTTGCTCAGAAGAAACAACAGCAACAACAAGTTACACTTACAGCTATGCTTGAAGACCAAGGCGATCCACAAAGATGGAAATCTTTACTTCAACCTTCCATACAGGAGTTAAGAACAAGACATCCAGACATGAATATTCAAATAAACTATACAACATATCCATATAATCAGACAAGGTCTCACCTTTTAGCAGCACTGGCCGCCCAAACCCCTGTCGATCTGATCAGTCTTGATCAAATCTGGCTTGGAGAGTTTGCAGGAAAAGGATTTTTAACAGATCTCACTTCCTATGCACAAGGTTGGGGAAGACAAAAAGACTGGTATCAAGCAAACTGGGATGGTGGAGTATACAATCATAAAGTCTATGGTATTTGGGCATGGACTGACGTAAGGGGTATATGGTATTGGAAGGATCTATTGAGTAAGGCAGATGTTGATCCTAATCTTCTCAAGACATGGGATGGATATATCGCTGCCGCAAAGAAGCTAAATGCAATTCTTAGACCTCAAGGCATAGAAGGTATTCATCTTACTGCTGCTGGTCATTCTCCAGATATCTGGTATCCTTATCTTTGGATGATAGGAGGAGATATACTTGAGCAAAAACCAGGACATCCAACTAAAGGTGTCTACTTCTTCCCAGAGTATAATAGCAGCCAAGGCATAAGAGCCATGGAATTTATCAAAGCACAGGTAGATGCTGGTATAAAGCCACAGAAAACTCATTTTTGGGGCGAAGAGTTTCTTAATAGGAAGTTTGCTGTAATGTTGGAAGCATTACAACATCATATACCTCTAAGCACTCCTGAGAAGCGACTTGAATTTGAACAAAAGGTAGGATTTATACCAATGTTTCCTGTCCCAGATCTAAGTTATCCGAGTGCTACTTTAATGGGAGGATGGGAATTTAGCATTCCCAAGACATCTGCTCATAAAGATCTTGCAGGGGAGCTAATTACAATAATGTTAGAACCCAAAATTCTTGCGCCCTATTTAGCAGCACATGCCAATGTTCCAACTCAAATACCTATAGGTGAAGGCCCTTATTCATTAGAAGCAAGTAATATAATCCCGTACTACAATGAATTAATCTCCATGGTAAAAGTAGGGCATGGAAGACCAAGTATACCAGAATATCCCATTATAGCTGAAAACATTAGAGAGGCTCTTGATCAGGTATTCCAGGGATTGAAAGAACCTAAACAAGCACTAGATGATGCTGCCGCAAAGTCTGCAAAGGTATTAGGATGGTGAGGCCATTTTGAGTATGGATTTTACAGCCCCTTTGAAAAGATGATAGGTGTGGATGATGATCAGCACCATACTCAGTCAATCATTTTAGTTGGTAATAGAGCTAAGGCAATCCTGAAATCAAAGGAAAGAAGCAATATGTGTTCATTGTTAGAAAAGGTCATATACTCTCAATCTTAGAAGTGCTGACCACCAGATCCGCACAAGAAAATGCCACATTTCGTCTTCGAATAAGCAATCAACTATTACATATGGACTTGTAATTTCAATAGTGTCATTAGTAACATTGATTTTATAGCTTTCAGCACTCTTCACAGATTTTAATTTTGCTTCTATTTCTATGAATCCATTGCCTCCAACTATCAGGACTTACTCGGCCAGCCTTTTTACACACTGATGATTATATTGTAGATCAAGCTAAGGTGTAACGTGGACCATAAAAGTACATTCCTAAAAAGTCTCACTAATTTCTCTGGTAAACGACAGAAGATAGCTATTATTACAATTGTGTCAATCGTAGTTATTTCATATGGATTATTCTTTTACTTACAAAATAACACTGAGAGTAACATTAGAAATACTCTTTTTGAACAACAAAAACAGCGTCAAATAGAATCTACAAGGATTATTTCACAACACATTGGATCAGACTTAAGTTTAGTTATGAGTATGCTAGATGGGCTGGCTAACTCTTTGTATTTACAGCAAGGAGACCTTTATGGCGACCAAACTAAAAAACTACTAGAAGAAAAATATAATCAATACAATACTGTAATAAACAGACTATTTGTATTAGATAAAAATGATATTGTGACTAATAGTCTCGCTCCAAAAGGAGCCGAGACTTTCCTTGGTCAAGACTTTTCCCTTAGAGACTGGATAAAAGAGACAAGAGCCACACTAAAGCCCGTATTTTCTGATGGCTTTGAAAGGCAGGGTATTTACAGAATTTTCATCACTTATCCTATAATAGAAAGAGGGACTGGGGAGTACATAGGAACAATCGCAACGTCAATACCTACTGTAGGGTTTTTTGCACACTATGGAAACATATACGATGTCAAATCACAATATCTTGCAGTCTTAGATAGTAATTCTACTCAATTAATTCATCCTGTAGAATCGTTTGTGGGAACACCATTTTTTGGAAATTATACGCAAGAAACAACAGGCCATAATGACATTCTGAACAATCTAATAAGTACAGTGATGGCAGGCAAACCGAGTTTTGCCGTTTATGAATTTAAAAATGGCGAAAGATTGAATACAGGATATCCTATCTTTGTACAAGGAACACCTAGATACTCTGCTTTTGTTATAACTCCTACTTCCACCATATACTCTCAAATCAATAGCATCATTTCACTAGAGAGATTAGAGATGTTTTCTCTACTCGCTGGTACCACTGCTGCAGTTATAGTTCTAATATTATTTCTTATGAAATGGAGCAGCAGTCTGGACAATGAAGTGAAAAGAAGGACAATCGAATTGGATGAATCAAACCAGCGACTTAAATTGGTGAGCTTAGATTTGAGAAAAGCAAATGATTCACTAGTAGAGTCAAATAGGCAGCTTGCCTTAGCTAATCAACAGTTAGAGATTCAAGATAAAGCGCAGAAAGAGTTTATCAATGTTGCAGCTCATGAATTAAGGACCCCTATACAACCAATACTTGGCTTATCTCAAATTCTTCGTTCTATGAAGAGAGACGATTCTGAACACGATGAATTTTTAGATGCGATAATTAGAAATGCAAAAAGATTGAAGCGACTTACAGAAAATATTTTGGACGTTACAAGAATAGAAAGCCATCTCATGCAACTAAGAAAAGAGGTATTCAACTTGAACGAAGTAATATCAATGGCTGTAGAAGATTATAGAATTCGGGTACAAAATCTCAATAGTAATGCAAAGTTACTATACAGACCTAGAGGATATCATAATTTCAATGGTGATGATTTTATTTTTGTACATGCAGATAAAGAGAGGATAACTCAGGTTATTTCTAATCTACTTGATAATGCTATCAAATTCACTGGGAGAGATGATGGACCTATAGTTATCACTATCGAAACGAGAGAAAAAAAAGAAAACCAAGAGGAAGCAATTGTTACTATAAAGGATAATGGCCCTGGAATTGATCCAGAAATTTTACCAAAGCTATTTTCAAAGTTTGCATCAAAATCATTTCAAGGAACAGGGTTGGGATTGTATTTGTCAAAAAAGATAATCGAAGCGCACGTAGGAAAAGTATGGGCTGAAAACAATAGAGATGGCAAAGGTGCCACTTTTTATTTTAGTTTGCCAATAAATAACAGATCATATGACACACCTTAATTTAGTATTCAGAATAGGTCAGAACAGAGTCGATTAGTGCCGAACCTTTCTTCCTGCTATGATTTGGTTGATCTAGCCCTAGTGAATACTGCTTCAAATTGACTTAGATAAAAGACTTAAGAGAAACTATACTGAATAGATTGTAAGTCATTATTATGATAGGTAACAGAGGCTTCATTATTGGTTCAACCAGATAAGATCTACAATAATGGTAAGAATGAAGTAGAAGTAGGTCACAAACAGGCACGCAAAGAAGAGGAATTTGAAGTTAGTAGATCCTCATCGAACTACAAAAGAATTCTCATTGTGGATGATGAACCTGATATTGCCATAAGTCTAAAAATAGTTTTAGAAAGCAGCAACGACGACGACTCGCAGAAAATTAAGTTCGACGTAACTTCATACACCGATCCTGTAGAAGCATTATCAGACTTCAAACCAAACTTTTATGATCTATTACTTGTGGATATCACTATGCCTATTATGAATGGTTTTGAATTATGCGAAAAGATATTACAATTAGATATCAATGTTAAAGTTTGCTTCATGACTGCAGGAGAAATAAATCAGAAAGCAATCAGAGAATTATATCCTTTAAGAACTATAGGAGGATGTTTTATCAAAAAGCCAGTTGAAAGAGATCATCTGATCAGACAGTTAATAGCAGAGTTAGAATAAGAAGTCAGATAACAGTTCACAAACAACCCGAAGTTAGTTTATGCACTAAATATCCTTTTTCATAATTGCAAAGAATTGTATGTGTATATATTGAGTTTGTTACTAACTTGTGATTTTCGCAAATTTTGCTCGTAAAATAAATGCAACAACCGAGGTCCCAATAAAAGTCGCAGACCAGTAAAGCCACAAATCCTCTACACTTCCAGATAGAAGGGCAGGTGCTAATGAACGAGCAGGATTCATAGAGGCACCTGAAATAAATGATAAAAACAATATATCTAAACCTACAATTCCACCTATGACTATTCCACTAAAACCTCTCAATCCCTTGGTATAAACTACTGTTAAAATGACTACCATTAACAGACCAGATGCAAATGCTTCAATTCCAAATATCAATGGTATGGAAAAAGTATAGTTTGGAGCATTGGCTCCTAAATGAGCCTCAGTTCCAATAACATATTTTACAAAAAGACTTCCAAGTAATGCACCGATTATTTCTGCTGTAAAATAGAATGTTAATTGGGATTTTTTAATATGTCTTGTAATTAGAAATCCTAATGTAACTGCAGGGTTAAAGTGAGCCATTGATATTTTACTAAATAGATATACTCCTACAGCAATACCAACAAATGGAGCAAATGCAACGAATGGAATACCCAAGACACCATTCAATTTAGCGTCTATGACTACCGAACCAGTGGCAAATACAACTACAATAAATGTTCCAATAATCTCAGCAAAAAACGTCCTCTGGTTAGTTGTTAATCTTTGGGTTATCTTTAACAAGATCTGCTGTAAGTTCTCTTACCCTTTGTTCAATATTATCTCTAATTGCTCTTACTTTTTCAATAGGTTTACCTTTTGGATCTTCAATGCCCATTCAATTAGATTGTGAATGAATAAGGTTGGACATGAATCTCTATCCATGCATCCCATATTTACCCTTATATCTGCGCATATTATCATATCTTCTGTGATTATCTTTGGTCGCTGTTTGCTAATGTCTATATTAAATTCTCTCATAACTTCTATAGCAAGAGGATTAACCTCTGCAGAGGGTTGTGTTCCAGCACTGAATGCTGAATAACCTTTTGGTGCATACTTTTGAAAGAATGCTTCAGCCATCTGACTTCTTCCCGAATTTTCTACACAGACGAAGAGGGTAGTCTTGTCTTCTCCTGGTTTTCGCGGTTTACCAAAGAACTTCATGATCTCATTTGCTACTATTTTACTGCCTTTATTACTAAACTAGTGATTTTTTTACTGTCTACTCCATCAACTTCTTGATACAGTTTCTCTTCTAATATCTGTGGATCTTGGAAGCCTGCCTTTCTAATACATGCCAAGTAGTTTTCTTTTGTTAGTGCTCCATCAATACAACCGCACCATTTATCAGAGTCAATAGAATGTGTTGGAACCTCTTTATCTGTAACCAAGTCCGAAATTACGATTCTACCATCACTTTTTAAAATTCTGTTTATTTCCCTGAATGCAGCTACTTTATCAACTGTGAGATTAATAACACAATTACTTATAACTACATCTACACTATTGTCTTCAATAGGAATCCCTCTTTCTATGTCTCCTTTTTTAAATTCCACATTTGTATATCCATTCTTTTTCGCATTATTTCGTGCCTTTTCTAGCATTTCAACTGTCATATCGATACCGATTACCCTCCCTGATTGTTTAACCTTATTTGCTGACAAGAACACGTCAATTCCTCCACCTGACCCAATATCAGCAACGCCAATATCAGCAACGACTTCACCTCCATGGATGTCTACAAAGTTTACTGGAGCACCACAGCCTACTCCAAGAATAGAGGATTCAGGTATGGATTCTAATTCCTTTGTATTATAACCAATGTTTTTTGCAATTTGAAAAGGTGCGGCATCTGAATTGCTGCCACCGCAGCATCCGCTAGGTGTACAACAACCTTCTGAAGAAGTTCCTGCTAGCGCAATTTTTCCATATCTTTCTCGTACCTTTTCCTTTATAATTTGCTGGTCTTTCATAGTATTGTTTACAAGAGAAACTATTTAAGTTGTCAAGAGAAGCTAGGTAAAGTAAGTGTAATTATGGAAACAATAGGAAAGGAAACGGGAAGAACAGCTAGACCACATCGAAACACAGAAAAATTACCAATGATCCATGATGCTAATCAAAGCTGTGATTTTACTGGCTATGACGCAGATACCCTTATGAAAGAGACTGCAAGATTGAGAAAGTTAATTACAAAACGTGGCACTCTTGAAATTCTTATACCATTATGCTGCTCTACAAACCCAGTTAGGTATATCAAATTCAGAAATACTTTGAAAGGATTTAGTAGTAAAACTTTGGCAATCCGATTGAAAGAACTCGAAAAAGGAGGCATTTTGGAAAGACGTGCATATAATGAAATTCCACCTAGAGTGGAATATAATTTGACTAACAAAGGACAAGAGTTAGTTGAGTCTGTTATTAACTTATTGCAGTGGATGAGAAAATGGTCTTCTTCCAAACCCAAACTTTGATAAGGTGATATACGACTCAAAACTAAATTCAAATGTTGCTTAATAGAAGTAATACAAATTGCGATATGTGAAAGTTTCATTTTGGTCAGGGAAAAAAAACTACATTCTGATTCCTAATCCGATTTAGTTATTTGAGAAATTGGATTACAAATTATTATGTCAGTTGAGTTGAACAGAAAATCTATTGAAGGTAATCTTTGAAGGTATAAGGGTTAGTATCCTAGACTGGTAGTCCCAACGCTATGATGATTATTCGGACAGAATCACCAGTAATTCGGTATTTTGAACTATCTTACTGATTCCTAATACAACATTCTAATATAGCAAATCGAAATACTTACTACTCGCTACCCTGCTTTAACCCCCATCTGTCTCTTACTTTATCTTCTAGCTTAGAAAAAACAAGTCTGTCAAATAAAAGACCAATCGCAAAAATAGTTATCATTGATGCAATTATCTGATCCATAAGCTGGAATTCTCTACCAACAAGTAAGATATGACCAAGCCCCACAGATGCAGCTATTAATATCTCAGCTCCTATTAACGCGTGCCATGCAAAAGACCATGCCTGTTTTATTCCTACAATCAAAGAGGGAGTTGCAGCAGGTATCATCACATACCTAAAAAGTGACAATCCTCTTGCACCCATGTTCCTAGCGGCACGAATGTAAATCGGCGGTATGTTGTTAATCCCGCTGTAGGTAGATATCATGACTGAGAAGACTGAACTCATAACTACCACGAATAGAATGCCAAAATCGTTAAGACCAATTAACAAGATTGCAAACGGCACCCATGCCACACTTGGAAAAGATTGCAAACCTACCGCAAATGAGCTCATCGTTTTTCCAAAGCCTGTAAACTTTACCATTGCTAGGCCAATTCCTACCCCAATGGTAATTGAAATTGCAAATCCTATTGCAAGACGCCACATTGTCATTCCAATACTTGTAATTAATGTAATATTCTGAATCAGTTGCACAAAAGATTCAGCAACCATAGCTGGCGACGGCATAGACACCTTGGGCCATATACCAAGGGTAAATACTAGCTGCCATATCCCAACAAACGCTGCTAGAAATAGTACTATGTTGGCTACATCATTAAGGTCAACTGTCCTTTTCCCTTTTCCCTTTCTGTCCTCTTCAATGGAATACTGTGGCTCCAAGTCTACCTCCCTCTTTTTCATCAAATAATATATCCTCGGACTCTTCTCTAATCTCCATTCCGACAGTGTTCCATGTTTACAAATTCGCCGTCTCTAACATCGATATTTAAGTCGTCCAAAACGACATAGCTTTCACTTCCACAGTAACCTTTTGAAACATTAAGTTGTACTGTTTTTAACTTTGTTTTTTGTAATAGCGTGAACATTCGTGATGTGCTTTCGAAAGTATTTACAATATATAATGTACTTCAAACATGCAATTAAAGATAAAATGATGCAAATTTGGCGCATTTTTTGTTAATAATAAATTACATTCTTGTACTTTCACGATAGGCCACATGTGTAGATAGAAAATTTTCTTAATTAGTACTAGAGATTTATCTACAATGTAAGCCAAAGGCTTTCTTACTATATTTTTCCATTTGCTAGTTCATGGACCACCATTATTGATGTTACAATGCCAAAAACTGTGCATATTAAATTATTACATATACAAGATGTTAGTTATGACAAATGCGTATATACACGAACTTTGCGTAATTGTAATCAGTAATATATATAGCTAAATGTTTTGTCAAGTAGTGGATGCAAAGTTAAAACTGGGAATAGCTACAGTTATAATTGCAGCGGTAATTATTAGTTCGTTATTCTATGATACATTATCTAAAGTAAGCTCTAATGGTTCTAATAATAAAAATAACGATACCATTATATCATCAAAGGTCATAAGAATTGGATATTTTCCTAATCTAAATCACGCTCAAGCTGTTATAGGAGTTGGAAGCGGAGATTTCCAAAAAGAATTAAGTAAGGATGGTATCAAAATTGAAACATTTGTATTTAACGCAGGGCCTTCAGCCATAGAGGCATTATTTGCAAATCAGATAGACATAGCATATGTTGGACCAAATCCTGCAATCAATGGTTATATAGCATCAAACGGTCAGGATCTAAAAATAATTGCTGGAGCAGCTAGTGGGGGAGCAGTTTTTGTAGTTAGAAATGATGCTGGAATTAATTCGCCTAAAGATTTAGCGAATAAGAAATTTGCTTCACCTCAACTTGGTAATACTCAGGATGTAGCACTAAGGAAATATTTGTTGAATAATGGATATAAAACAGTAGAGAATGGTGGAAATGTCACAGTAGTACCTGTAGCTAATTCTGATATTCTTACCTTAATGTTAAAGAAAGAGATCGATGGTGCTTGGGTCCCTGAACCATGGGGTGCAAAGTTAGAAAAGGAAGGAAATGGAAGAATTTTCTTAGATGAAAGAAGTTTATGGCCAGGTGGTAAATTTGTAACAGCTAGCATAATTGCTAAAACAGATTATCTTAAAAATAACCCAGACGTAATTAAAAAGCTACTAACAGCCCATGTTAATGAAACAACATGGATTAATGACCATAAAGAAGAAGCTATTAAGTCATTTAATACTGAACTCAAGAAGCTGACAGGTAAAACTATTGCAGAAGATGAATTAAGAGATGCATTTTCGAGGTTAGTATTCACATACGATCCGATTAGACAATCACTCTTCAAGTTAGCAGATAATGCATATGACCTAGGATTCTTAGCTAAAGGAAAGAAGCCGGATATCTCCGAAATATATGATTTAGGTGTTTTAAATAATGTACTTAATGAAAAGGGTCTAGATAGAATAGCATAAAGAAAGAATTTACTGCCTATAGAATAAAATATTTGTATTATAATAATTGCAAAACCTTACATCGAGCAGAGTTATTCATTGTTGCGCGTCTATTTGCAAGATAGGCAAGTATTTACTCTGGATACGATTATACTTATATCGTATCAATCCGGTCTAACAAAGTAGAATTATTATTTGAGAAAGTGAAGAAGTCAAGTATATTGTAAAGTATAAACTGGCGAGCATAAGATACTGAACATAGAGCAGTACCGGATGCAGATTGTAGCAAAATTGTTAGAGACTAGCAAAGAATGTGATCTTATTCCTATGCTCATAAGGGCAAAGACTATAATGGAGGCTTCAATACCTACATGAGTTATCTAAAGTTCGATAGTTTTGTACATTTAAAAACATCTCTTGTGTAGATTTGGTAATGGAATGGGGGAGAGAGAAGACATATGTCTACGAACTACCAGTATGACAAACTATGTGATAGTATATTCGCTCTTAATACCAACATAAGGTTCGTTGGTGTCATTGACGTAATGGGAAAGCTCATAGCCGGCGGAATGAGACATGGTTTAAACTCAATGGAAGACAAAAGTGATACTTCAAAACTATACTTAGAATTCGCCTTTAGAAATGTATTAAGTCAAGATTTTGATAATGACTTCGGTAAAGTCATTTATACTATGACAGAAAGAGAAAAAATAAAACTTGCTTCATTTCCATTAGATAAACACGTATTGAGAGTTTCTATGGAGAAAAAAGAACCTCTTCATAATGAAATAATTAAGAATATACTGAAACTAATTAGCGACATTCAGAGATAAGACTATAATTAGTAATCAGTTTGGCTCGATCTATTGTACATCCCTATTGACAAATGAGGTATTCACTAAGAAAAAGGGTTTTCGCCAGACTGCATTTCAGGCTTGTGTTAACGAAGATGCTATATGCCAAATACAGGGAAACGATAACGCAGCAAATGTCACAGGCTTTCAACCATAGAAATCACAAAAGAGGACTTAAATAGATAATAAGGATAATAAGACTAATAATATTAAATAGGCGACTGATTAGTTATTTTAAAAGTGGAATCAGAAACTTTAAAAATGTTTATCTTTACAGAAAAAAAGTTCCCCTTCTTTCTACACCAGACACTTTCCTTCTTCTATACTCTTCAATATATGTCAGAGTACCTCCCATCCAAATAGTGGCAATTCCACATCATTTATAGTTATTATTATCCTATTTCTGTCGCCGTGTCTTTTTACTGTGCTTATTCAGTTTAAGCAATATTATTCCTGCAACACCCCATAGAATTATTGCTATGATATGCTGCCGAAAAAACCATGCGACGCCTCCTAGTATTGCAAAAAATATACCCAAAATCCCTATGGCCTGTCTCTGCCCCGCCAAGTCCGTCACAACATCTTATTTGACTGCCCTTATTATATTGTCAGATGTTCTCCCGGTAAACCGAAATAGACGTTGCCATTACCCTACTACTATAGTGCGATTTCTGATTATACAAATGGAATATACTCACGATATCCTCAATTCTATTGCGGATTTCAGATGTAGACGTGGTGACCACATAATTGCATGCAATTCTAGGATTATGTGTTTTGGGAGCAGTGCGATACGCGGATTCAGAAGCACCTTATCTTCCTGTAACATGGATTCTTCCGTTGTATCCCATTCATCAAATCCTAACAATATGACACGGTAGTTGTACTTTCTGGATCAATCTCAAGTAGCTTACTATAAAGGACCGGTCACTCGTTATCTACTATGGAACTTGATTAGCAGTACCAAGAAAGTTTTATTATTTGAAATCACTATAACATCCAACAATTATGACAGATAAAACCTCAGAGGATAATGATGAGAACAATAATATGCACCAAGAAGATCAAGATCGATTAGAAGAAATAAAGGAAGATAACATGGAAGCAGCAAAAAAACAACAATTAAAGTCTAAAAATCCTACTACTTAAGCAGCAGGCTCTCAGAAGTGGCATGGAGCATTATAACCTTAGCTTCCTAGTTAATACGGCTCCGGCAAGTTATATAACACCTGGAACCTTTTGCTCTCGAAACATTCTATTGTTCAGAAGTGGCTAAAATCATCTTGTGAATCATGTCTTGTGCTCTCTCAGTTGATAGGTCTTTACTTGTAATTTTTGTGTATAGTCTCTAACTTGATGGGCAAATGAAATATGGTGCTTCTTAGAGCTTTCAGACCTCAGAGGCCAAATCAGGTTTAGATCACACTATGCCTAGTTATTATAATACTACCTTGTAAGAAATAACCTAAATGCAGCTCGTAAAGAAACTGGAAATACAATCTAAGGAGAAAATCATTGAGTTTCTAAATAGCCAACCCGTTGGTAGGATTGCATCCATCGATATACACGGATATCCTCAAGTTATACCGATGAATTTTGTGTATATACAATCAGCCGATCCACGTATTAAGTCACATAATATAATAAAATTAGATGGAGTTTACATGCATTCCCATCCTTTAGGCGAAAAGCTTGAGAATATTAAGAGAAATTCAAATGTTGGATTTGAAGTCGATCGGCATATTTGCTTTTTACCATCATACTACTTTCATCCTACTGATGCGTCACAAGCTGATACCCTTTACATCAGTGTGGTTATGAAAGGAAACGCAGTAATCGTTGAAGATACTGAAGAGAAAGCAGAGGCACTGAATATGTTGATGGACAAGTACCAGACGGAAGGAGAATATGAATCACTCGACTCTCATATGTCATCTGTGCATGAAGTTACCGTAATCAAGGTAGTTCCGAAAGAAATGCGTGGTAAATACAAAATAGGCCAACATTGGGCCCCGGCGTACAGATTAAAAATGGCCAAGAAGATACTTGGAAGGGAAAGAAACGAACAAGCAAAAGTAATTCTTGAAATTATGGGAATAGAAATTTTATCTGATGGAAACTTGAAGATAAGAGAAGAGCCAGTGATATAGTCACTTAAATTAGCTATTGAATGCAAGAAATAAAATCGATGGCTTGAAATCTCCCGCTGTTCTATAAAGTCATTAATGGCGTCCACAAATTTGGAATGCAAACATAATATATCCCGCAATCTTACCAGATCGTCTATACGGATAGAAGTTATTAGTGTCCTTTGGCATCATTTCATACTTTAATCCCGCAGCATCCAGTCTTGATAATGACAATCTAATCAAGCGGCCATCAAGTATGTTGTTCCAAGGTATCTGAGGTAGAGGATCTTTCTTGGTAGCAACCATAGAAATTATTCTTATCGGTTCTTCTATGTCAACAATAATAGAGTAGGTATAATCATCTTTATTGCCAAATGGGTCTAGTGCAGTAAAAGGATCAATTGAGATATATTTTTTGAGGCTGTCTCTTAGGAAATATGCCAACTCATTCATTATAGCAATGTCAGTTATAGTTAATTTTTTAATATTCTCACGTGTAGGAAGTTTTGCAGGGGATGCTAACACATAATGTTAATAACTAGCATCATTATTTAATTTTAATTAAAGGATGCTCTCCCTTGCATTAAGATTCTACGAGACACTTAAATTAAGGGCCGCTAAATTGTGTTCACCCTCTCAATTATTCATGAAGGATTATAATTAAATCTGATTATGTGTGTTTGCTAGCTATATTACGAATTTCTTCATTATAGTCAAGTTTATATTATTTATAAAGCGTTTGCTTAATAATTTGACATAAATTACCTATCTCATTTTTATCATTAAACTCATTTAGCCTTACTTTTAGGCGAATCAATCTCGGATAAGCAGTACTGCATCTCTTCTTCAGTCATTGTAACTCATTAGGCAAACGTCAAGCTTGATGCCGTAACTGAGTTTAATACAAATGTTGCGAAAGCTTGGAATTCGTTCTTTACTACGGCCGCAGTCCACCCGGGACACTTTTTCAACCAATAAACCCTTTCTTTTAGCTAGGGTGTTTCGATGTAGTAGCAGCAGTGCAGTAGACTAGTAGAAATATTTCTTCAATGTACAAGATTCAAAAAAAAGAACTTTCTTTTTGAAACATGAAAAGCCTTTCAGACTACCTCGTTACTCGTTCAGGCACAGGAGTAAGTTCACTCGCTTGCTTCTGTGCACAGCACACATTGTATACATATATAACTATTTAGCAATAGGCGCTCTTGGGTTATCGTATTCGCCTGCTATTAGTTTGTACAATATCTATTTACTACAAACAGAGTTAGGATAGTACACTTCAATTTTCTATCGATAGATATCTGCATTTTCTATCTTTAACTGTCTTATGAATAAGGGATTTCAAATTTTCTGAAATATTAGGCTAGGGGCTATGGCTAGGTTAGTGGAATAGAAATTATGTCTCAATCGTGGTTATTAGTCTGAAGGATTTACATCTTTCGTCCTTTCTACTAAATCATTTGTGATATTATGGTTCGCTACATCTATGTACATAGGATAAGCCGTCAACCAGACGTGCAGGATTTTAATTAACCATAAAGGAGTTATTATTAATAATAGTGTTCTTTTTTGTAAAATATAAGATGAAACGCATCATGAAACTTTTGCTGACGAGATGATTTGAGATTGTACAGCTGTGAAATTCGAAGTTTAAGAAAAAGCATTAAATTACTATATCTTGTCAACATGATGCCGGGGTACCCAAGCTAGGTAAGTTATAGACCCTAAAAGGGGTCAGCCTCGAGATCAAATACCTAATGTGAAAGCTGATGTCCTTCGGGACTCGTGGGTTCGAGTCCCACCCCCGGCGTCACGTTCGTGGGTTGATACAGAATCCTTTTAAGCTTGGTATCATTATTTTTAATGTTAATTTTGGCAGCAGAGACAACTAAAATCCAAAGATGAATATCGAATGATAAGTAAGCCTTATCACAATTTGAATAAGCATACAGTATCAAGGAAGGTGTTTAGATTCCAATTGAAATTTGTGAGTATAACGAAATATTGGATTGCAATAGCTGCCTACCGGTTTCATTATTCACTAGGGCGTTGCCATAAAGTAGACCTCTATATCTGAGCTCGAATAGTAGACTACCCAGTTGTAATGATCTTCCAACACGGGGTTGGTCTAGGAGTTATTCTTCATGTATATGAGGCGCCATCTTCAATCACAATGCTGTTAAATATTTCATAGTTTCGGATGTCCATCTAGACACAAGTCTACAAGTCTACCAAACATTTATAGCTCCAAAGCGAGTATACATTCAGCATTGGCTATATTGTCTAAAGAAAATGAAGACGGTAGATTATATGACAAAAACCGAAGAACCAAAGTCTTATCCACTAAACTCCCGGTAGACCATTGGAATCATTTAATTTACTTGCAGAGTGCATGTACAAAAATGGGCTTATTGAAAAACCCACTCCATCTTCAATCCTACGAAATAGTATACTAGATTTACTCAACAACCATCATGACGATATTGAAAATTACCGCACATTAAAAAGACAAGGTCCTGCAAACAATGATGGTCATCAACTGATAAATAGAGAAAAACCAAATTTTAGGAAATAAACATCTACATCCACTGTAAACAACGTTGACGGACGAACTCAAGGCATGAATAGGACTTTTGTAAATGGCAGTGGATATCCACAAGAAAAAGTGCAGGATCATAATAAGCTGCCAATGAACAACAAGAATCTTGAATCATCCCATATTGGGCCTACTCAAGAGAGATTAAAAGAGCCCAAAGAAATAGAGGCTATAGGAAACAGTCAACAGCCTAGAGCAGAGGACCCAATACCCAACCTCTACAAGCTAGATCTAGCCAAATACATGTTTACACTCGTAATGATAGATAGACAGAGTAAAAATAAGCTAGTATATTTTGAGGTAGATGAAACAACGAAAGAAGTAATAGCTCTTATCCCTTCATATGGTCTAGAGAAGTGGAAAAAAGAAAAGGCAGCATAAAATTCTAGCAGCTGCGACATCGATCCCAAAGAGAGAAGGTACAACAATGTATAAAATGCAGATATCTATCGATAGAAATAAGGGATGCCAAAATCCCCGGGAACCTCATAGTCTAAACTGCCTACCTATCCGATAGTATATAGCCAACGTGGTGTTGGCGGGATCTAGAGCCCAAGGGCATAACAACTGCCGCCGATTAGGTTCATTACCGTGCCATTCATCGCGCCAGCCCGATCGCCATCATCCAGATCATTCTTTGTATGGCCGGCGCCATTGAGAATCTCGCGTGTACTCGTCGTGCCGCCGAAACCACGGCCCTGTTTCGTTGCGCCCCTTCGGCGCCCGGTCGAGCCACTGGTACATTCCCCAGAGTGCGTCGAGGCCGCGGGCGTAGGCGGAGTAGGTGTGGTAGACGACGTCGTCGGAGAGCGCGAACGCGCTCATGCCGGGCGCTTCGCGGGTGTAGGTGGGGATGTCGGTGCCTGTCATGGCCGCGAACTCGCCTGAAAAGTCCAGGCTTGCTCGATGCCGGTCTTGACGGCCCTCTGAGCCTGGGGCCGTGCCGAGCGTGCTGTAGTTGTAGTCGATGCTGCCGGAGCGCTGCTGCTCCTCGCTGAACGACGCGTTGAAGTCGTAGTTGAAATCGCTATCCAGCGATGACGCCCACGTGAACTTCCAGCCCATGCGCCGCTTGTAGGTCTGCAGCGCGGCGATCGGAGCGCGTGAGACTGCGATCATCGCGACGTCGTGGTGCTCGAGGTGCACGGCGAAGCCGTTGAAGTCGTCCGCGATCGCCGAGCACGCCGGGCAGCCGCCTGTGTATTCGGGGCCGAACATGAAGTGATAGACGAGGAGCTGCGAGCGTCCTCTGAAGAGATCGGCTAGGGACGCCTTGCCCTCGTCGGTCTCGAAACGGTACTCCCTATCAATTCGAACCCACGGCAGCCTCTGCCGCCACTGCGCCAATTCGTCGCTACGCCGTGTCAGCGCCTTCTCGGCCTTGAGCAGCTCCAGTCGAGCCGCAAGCCACTCTTCACGTGTTCCGATCTTGTGGTCAGTCATTGTTTCTCTCCTTCTTGCCGCCGAAAAAGCCCTTCTTTCTGCAATCACGACGAAGCGCCGCGAGACGAGGTCGTTTACCACCATCTCCACAAGGGCCTTGTCCAGCCTCGTGACCTTGGTTAACTTTGCTCACCGACTTCATCCCTCTTGAAATCGCATCGAGCACTATCAAGTGCTTGGGACCGTCGTTTACAAATGACATGTGTTAGCTTCGTATGTACAACACTTAAATTATTTCTCCGGATCGCGTCTTCTGGTAGTGCAGAGCCCGGTAGAGCGTCATTATGGTCGCCTCATTCAGTATCTTCCGGACAGGAGTAGCTTGTTCAACTTTTTGCGGGCATGAGCTCTAGCCCTCTTTCCTTTTTCTCCTTTAAGGCTTTCATAGTATAATCAAGATCTTTGACCATAAAGCCTGCAAGCATATTTGCTGTTCTGCTTCATAGGATGACCCAACATGAAATCAACGTGGTTTGTTACGTGTCCATGACTAGAGATTCATTATACGAAGACCAGTTAATCATGTCAAATAGTGATTATACGTATGCTAAATACAGATTGGTAAAATAGGTATCAGTTAAAACAGAATGAATTGCCCAACAACACAGAATTTGCATTAAATTGATCGATTTTTTAAGATAAAAAATAAGTACCATTGTATGTTATTGTATTACTAAAAATGCCTAAAGCGTACGAGAAACTAGAGAGATTCCGTATTCATTTAGTTATTTCCCTATACTATTTGATATTTATCATCATTATGTCTATATCTACATCTAATAATCCTCAAACGATACTGGCACAAAATAATGAAACTAACACTGATAATAGTTATGAAGGGCACTTTGTTAACTCATTTCAAACTATAGTCATCAAATCCCATTTGCTAAATCACAATTACCAGGTACAGGTGGCAAAATGGGAGAGAAGAGGATATGACAATCAGACGATGATCTCAATTACTGATAACTATCTGCCGAAATATCAAAATCTAATTAAAGAAACTATGAGTCTAACTTTTCAAGCACCTTCTAAATACGGAAAGGCTATAGAACTTTATCTAAAAAGTCTTGAATCTGAATTTCAAAGTTACATTCATTTCAAAAATTATTTACTGACCGGGAATTTAATGGAAAATGAAACGTCTGTACAATTATTATCCGATGCATTAAGGTATGAGGCTGAGTCTTTTGCTGCTTTCAAATCGGTATCCACATCAACTAATGATGGGATATACAGGAGTGACACTTTGCTTATTAGGCTTACAAATCAGCCTCATGCCTATGCGTACTCAGAGCCAAATAAAATAAAGACATAGCTCAGGTTATGCACCCTATAACTTTGAAGAGTATAGGAAGGAAAAAGCAGCTAAAAAGATAGAAGCAGATGCAACAAGTTGAAGACGATGGTTCATATAGATTCTCTTCAATGTTCTTCTAGCATTATTCATCGTTAGACACACTCCAAATAATGGACAATAGATAGAGATTACACATACTATTTTCTTGCAATTATATGCATGCCTCCCCATTCATAGCCTCTTTCAAAGTCTACCTCGAAGTTATACTTGTGGAGAAATTCCATAGTTTGACTATATTTGGCTTTATCGTGAACTTCTATAAGAAGCGCTATTTGTTTGCTTTCAGATAAAGTGTTACGAGCACCATCTAGTATTTCGACTTCGGCTCCATCCACGTCAATTTTTATCCAGTTGACATCCCTTATTCCGTTTTGCTGCAATAGGGAAACTAATGTACTGGCATTTGTTTCCACAAATTCTTGTTTATACTTTCCTGCTCTTTCTGCGATTATAGTATAGTTGCTAGAGATTCACTTTGGTCTCTTCGGAATAGATAACACGATTCAAAGTGGTAACATTAGTCAATTTGTTTAAAGCAACATTTCGGTTTAGCATTTCAAAAGCGTCCTTCTGAGGCTCAATAGCAATTACCTTTCCCATTAAACCAACCCTTTTTGAAGCCAATATTGTATAAAAACCAAAGGCCGCACCAATATCTACTACTATATCTCCCTCTTGAGGACAGAAGTGTTGTATTATCTCCTCCTCATGATATGACATGCCATTATACATATTATTTATTAAGAAATATTTCACCTTTCGTGTTATTCTGCTATGGGATTTGTAATCATACTCTGGAATACTAAAGACTAGTAACACGGAATCATCCAAGCCTAAAAACTCAATTGACTTATACAAGAAGTCTTTGAAATTAAATCCCCTTTCAACAAATAGTCTATCCCTTCTTCTCTTCCCTAAAAGTATTTTAAGCAGGACTCTAGAACCTAAAAAAAATCTTTAGAGAATCCAATATGGACTTGTCAATATTGTTTTCCCCCTCGTCTCTTTTAGCAGCCATCTATTGCTGCCTATCGCATCAGCTTTAAAGGCTACTTTTGTAGATGCGAAAGGACAAGATAAAGGACAACAAGCAGGTGACGCAAAATTTGAGGTACATATCGATAAGAAACCCGTAGAATATAAAGAAATTGCAAATAGTAAGGATGCGAGAATACTGCAGATTGATGTTAGCAAGAACGATCGAACAATTGAAATCATATGAACTAGAATGGCAGGACAATAAAAATGAATTCAAATATTTTTCTGTTATAATGCCCTCGTGAGGAAATAGGCTCTTTTTTTCTAGAATTAAAGTCTCAGGAAAAAAGCAAAGTATATCTTGTTTGTATATGAGTTAATCTCTACTTTCATTGGTATGGATCGTTATGGTCTCGTTACTCAAACCACATGCACTAGTTAGTAAGAATGAAATTCTTGCTCATTATCAAACAGAGGAATAAGGCCTTGCCTCTATCATATTTCTTGAACAGATCTGTATTTAGTGGATCGTACGGGGTAGTCCATATCTCTTTCCACTGTGAATTGCAGTTATGGCATTTGACCACTTGAAGGTATCGGTTGCTATTATCTATTTGGTATTTTTGAATATCATGATATAGGTTGTTATTTTTGCATTTGGAATGTAAAGACGAATCTGAAAGGAATTTTTTTCAGTTTTTAAAATGTTATAATTATTAAATTCTGCTGGCAAGAAACCGTCAAAGACATACAATAATATTGTATTAACCAATACCTCTTTCATATCTCTCTGAGTTAACCATGTTAAGTCAGACTTTAAAATGACTAGAAATTTTTAGCTTCTCGTCTTCAAGTCTTATGGCTAGACAAACAGAACTAAGTATGAAATCTATTCCTTGTCCATAGCAGGGCTATTTCAAATAACATATCTTATCTTAAAAAATTAGATGTATTATTAAAAAAATTAAAAGTGGTCACTATTATCTTCTAGGATGTTATTCGTTTAAAAGTTACTGCTTAAAACCATATTCCAAATCGTGGTTCAGACTCTATGTGCTGCAATTACAGCTAAAGGAACGAATGACCAAAAGAAGTTCTGGGAAATCATGATTTATTATATAAAAATGAAAGACCTATTGATTAGGGTTGGGTGAGCAAGGATAATCTAAAGAAGTTTGCATCTTATACAAGGATTAGATATGCAAAAGTTCAATTCTTGTTTTGATAGTCAGAAATACAAATCATTTGTAGAACATGATATTGCTTTAGGTGCTTCATTTTGACACCTACTAAAGCTGTCATTTAATAGAACTATCTCTCATCACTATCACACTTGATACAGTGCGTATGTCTTCGAATAAGAGTAAGTTCATCATCGCATGGTTGAGTTTCCCAGTCTATCCACATCTGTCGTTTCGTATGTATAGGACAATATGCTTTTTTCTTTAAGGTCTTGTCATGGAACAAATCGCCATTGACATTCCAATAGAGTACATGTCCTTCTTCATATGCGTCTGTATCATGTACAATCTTTTTCATACTGACACCTAAATCCCCTCCTTAAGGCTGGAACAACCGCAATTCTGGTTATATTTCATGATCCCAAACACATTATTTTTTTGATTTATATGCATTGGGAAACTCATCGTCCTATTTTTGTCAAGCTAAAAAAAAACAAAATCATCTGAGATTACAATCCGTTCAAAGAAAGTACTAAGGAGGTCAGCAATTTTGGAAATCTATTCATTTGTTTGTTTAATTCTTTTAGATTTTCGTTAAATAGAATATATTGCCACGCGATCTGCAAAACTTATTGTTGAAGAGCCGAAAATTGTACAAAGATGCCTTTTATGTATTGAACAAGTCATTTCGTTATTTTCTTTCTTGACTGAGGTAATAATTAAGGGAAATGGTCGTTGCAAGGTGTAGCCCCGTTATTTTTGTAGTATAACATACTTTCTCCTCGATGGACCTAAAATTCTTTTAAAAGTAAACATCTAAGATGTCTTACAATGCTTCGTTACGAGAGTTTCTCCTACCCTTAAAATCTAATTGCCTTTTACCCAAAGAATACGAGAAATATATAATTGGTTTGACTGCCATATTGAGAAAAACCTAGAATGCTGCTACAAATAGTGAAGATAAGAGAGAATAAATATAATCTGTATAGTTATCAAAAGAATGCTATTCTATGAAATTGGATTTGCTTACTAACGCTGCGGTGGTTGATGAAGCTATCAGGTTCGTAGCAGATTGAAGTGGAATACGCATGCCACCTCCTTTATATGTATTTAAAATGAGATTGTGAGTATAGATCAGCAACACATGTCAGTCTTTGATATTAGCGTTGACAATCCAGATGTTTCACTATTGGCAGAATTTATTTACAAACACTACTCCATATGATGCGTTACATTTCGAGATCGATACGATTAGGAAGACGATGGAGTTTTTACATCAACTATATCCTGATAAAACAAAAGATGAGCTAGAAAGAATGTAGCAACTTCTGAGACTTCAAGCTATAATAAAATCTTGTCAATATGGGGAAAATTTGGCTGCTTTTGTAATTGCATTTCTATCAACTTATGACGATGAAAATCAAGAGATGCTTGGAATGTTTAACAAGATTTCGAGATATGGTATTAGAGAGATAATTGGTTTTTATAAAAATATGATCAAAAGGAAAAATGACTATGTTGCAAAGTTTTATGGATATCCTCCTTTGAACTTACAGTTTCCAAAACCTAGATCTTTTTTTGAACTATCTTGCAAAAATATAAAAGAAACATTAGTAGAAGTTGGGCAGTTATGCATCGAGTTTCATGAGTTTTATAAAGTAACCAAGCATGGCTACAGGATTATTATTGGTAAAGATAAAAACAATGCTGCTTTGAATATCTGCGCCTTGTCTTTCTAGTTGATGGACATTAAGGAATGTCAAATAAGGCTCAATCTTGTGAAATAATTCAGCTTTCTCTGAATCCTTTTTGCGCCAATAAGTAGACCCAGAATGACCGATGAAATATTCAGAATAGTCAGCAAAACCAAGATCAGATATAGTAGTTTTTACAAATCGTCTAAATTAATACTTTAGAGTTTCAATGCTAAAGTTAAATAGACAACAGATACAAATTTAATGGAGAATAAGATCCCAGAGTACGAATTATGTCTTCTTTATTCTATAAGAAATAAGTCTTCTGTTATATAACCCCAAGAGTGTGGGGGTTGGGTTCGAGTCCCACCCCCCGGCGCCTTATCCGAGGGTTCGTCTATCGGGCCCCTAATTCCATCCAATCCGAGGAATTTATAATACCCTGTCTCCTTGAAGCTTGGTAATATTTAGTAGAAAAATCTAATGAAAAATTTACATTGATCCTAGTGCAGTATCTTCAGAGTGAAAAAGGAAACTTTATTTGTTGCAATAGCTGTTAAAAGCTTTTACTTCTTGGCATTTCTGCTGATAACTTGTTCAATCGCCGCTGCTACTCCTCTATCTAGTCAGAACGGCACTATTTCGAGTATACAGAATGGCCCAGATGGTAAACCCGCATGGAAAGTATCAGGTACATGGAATTTAATAAATCTCAGTTCCAAATTTCCAACTTTTAATGCTTCATTTGATATGATGAAACTAGATGGCTCATCTAAGCATAAACATACTGTAACTGCTACCATAACTTCTGCTGATTTTAAGGTCGCAGGAAAATCAAGCACTCGTACCTATAGTGGAACTGCTACTATATCTATGAAGGAAGGACCAATAAGTAACGTTCCAATTGTTATAAAGCAATCAAGCGATGGTAATATGAGCATAATGCCTGATCCTATCAAGACAAAGGGTCATTTTGGAAATACTCCAATACAAGGCAAGACCAATATGTCATCGTAGTTGCATAACGCTGTTCTGTTTGTTATCATGTATTCCAAGGCGTAATCAATACTTGGGTTGTGATCCTTATGATAAGTCAAACATTTGTTGTAATAGAAGAAGGTACCATCACCTATAAAATAAATGCAAGCAAGATACACAGATAAAAGATTAGAGATATGAGGCAGTCACTTTTGGCTACAATGGCAACTGTTGATTTGCTTATGGCATCCTATACATACAACAAGCTTATTGCATCCTAAAGGAGTACATGTCTCAAGTATCCTAGTTTCCCTACCGCAGCTACATTTTTGCAATCTGCCTTTACTATGTTCTAGGGAACAGATCTACTTTTATAATTATTACTATGTTATTTTCTTTGAAACAAGAAATCAAATCTGCTTTATGACAGGATTTGGACTCTGCTGGATCAAAAAGTCTGCAGCAAAAACCTAATCATATGAGTGGCGTTTTAGAAAAATTTGAAAAATGTAATAGTACATAAAATGAAACTCTATACAAAATGGATGTAATGGGGTTTGAGTGACAAAGATGCGATTTTTGCGTTAGGTCTGAATAAGAGTAAGGCGAATAAATATAAACGAAAAAGAGTTTATTCCTTGGAAGGAAGAAAAGAAATGACCTGTCAGAATTGTATCGATGCCATAAATAAAGTGCTTTATGGTGATGAGCAACGGCGTCTTATTTATTTTAGTGTAGGAGAAGCAGACATGGTTATGATAGGTTGTGAAAAACATGCTGAGATCGCATTAAAAAGATACAGACTAGGCAAGGACTTGGAACGTCAGCATGGAGGCGAGGAAAAGAAATAACTCATAAGGCATGAATAATAATATTGGAATTTCTATCTAATATTATCTCTATTCCTCGATTCCATGATCGCATAAATGGTAAATGGTATGCCAATTATAACAAATGTCTTGATTTTGCTAGTGAGTTATATATGTATCGTCAATTCAATAACATTTATTGCTGTGAAAATCGATAGTTTAACATTATCATTAATCTTATTCAGGCATAGTATTAGACTTTTTTTGCTGCATCAATCATGCCGTGTAGATGCGCGGCTGCCTGTTCAATATAATTATATTTATATTGTCCGGCTCTGTTATCTACGGCAAGCACTCCGCAGCGATGTACTTTGGCAAAATCACTATAAGGGAATTTATATCGTCCTTTGGTATCTTCATTTTCATCTGTGTCGACTCCCAAATACCACTTCCCATATTGCTCAAAACCATACTCTTCAATATACTCGTTCTCTTCTTGTGCAGACGGTTGCTGCTCACTCCACATATCTTTCTCATCAAATACATAGCTTCCTTTTTCTATCAATCGTTTCGCATGCTCAAATGCATTTTTATTCAATATTACTGCCATATGTTCACCTCCTTTCATTCCATTCCGGGATTATACTCTTCATTCATTCGGCTATTCTCTACTATATCATGATGACAATGTTGGTTAAAGACTTCTCTATTGTCTTTTCATCTATCTGCATTGCCATCTTTACGTTTGATAGCTTCATCGTTAGACCATTAATTTAACCGTCGGCTGCGCTCTAATGTGATGAAAAGCGAATTTGATGGTATTCGCATTCAGTCGCTGTGTATCCTGCTACGTCAGCAGCAAGTATTTGTCACCCTTCTGTGCTTTTCCTTTCTTAACTTCGTTTAGCACCTCGTATAGATACTGGGTAAAAAAACTAGACGTTAAAGAAATTGTTGAATCGGAGTTACCAAGTACAGGTATTTCCATCTATGCAGCAAAGAAGGTATTCAGAGGAGGGAGGAATAATTCCAGAATCATAAAAAAATGTTAATTAAATCTAAATCGGTATATACCAGATAGGATACCAATTACACACATTTTTTTCAAATGGCAGCTCATCTACCAATACTGACATTATTTTCATCTCTTCATTATGATCCCTTCGTTTTTGTTGTTCACTGACGGGAACAAAAGGGTAAAACTTATCAAGTCTATAGTTGTAAATTAAATAATAGGCGATGTTGCCGTGATTAAAGTCAAAAACTGACGCAAGTAGTTTATCTGAAAAGCCTTTTTCATCTATGATATCACCTATAGATGTAATAGCTGCTACGCTATCTTCGATTGTTTCGCTCAGGATTACAATCCACATGTAATCATAGGGGTCAATGACTGTACGGAATGAGAGATCAAAATCTGCTTTGGCAGCAGCAAGGAAATCCTCAATTTCTTGCTTCATTTCATTGAATTGAGATGTATTTACCTTTTTAATACAAACTGCAGATCTACCTGTGGTGTTTAAACCAAGTTTAGTTTCTAAAGTTATGTAAGCTGATGAAAGTGAATTAATTGCCTCAGTATCTGTTTTCGGCTTGTCACCACCACTAATACCTTTCCGCAACCTTCTGAAGAAGCCCATCTCATACAGACCCTCCTGGTTGAATGATAAATTACCTTCCTATCTGCAAATGGATCAGCAACGTATAAACTTTTAAAGTAAGCTGCCTTCTATTCAGACATCTAATGGAATTACCACGAAATGATCCAGGTATTTTAATTGCAATAAGCCTGGATCTGTGATTGGTCCATCTCTGTAGGCAATACTTCATTTTGTCATGAATTTGTTGCAGATGGTGATTGTCTTTGAAGTAATGTTGATCTATTTCCTTAAGCAGCTGAATTACATCATCGACTCCAACGAATTTTCGAACCACCTTCCCTGCCGCCATAGTACTATCACTACACTGTCTAGGACATCTAATAGTTCAACTGTAACAAATACTCTAGGTATTATATACTAGAAATTAACGGTTAGTAATAGTAGGCTCCATAAGATATTATTGCATATCTGGATACTGAACGGTACCTATTTCTTCGTTACTAACTATGATAACATTAGCTGTTACTTAAAATCGAAAGTAATATGAAGTAGTAATCTGCATACCTCAGATATATTCACCCCTACATATATTCATCTAAATAGTTGTCAGCATTGAAGAGATGTACGAATCACAAAAGACAATCAAAAGGATTAGTTATGGTAGCAGTAATAATAATATCAGTGATGTTTGCAGGAACAATTCTGGCGCCGATTCAGTCATATGCACGTAGCAAAGGCGCCAA
>Ga0193700_1000014_pt1 | contig 40987 bp, 57 predicted proteins | sample U3s1metaG_FD_143057 | JGI IMG/M metagenome (GOLD analysis project Ga0193700, IMG submission 143057) | Soil microbial communities from a riparian zone of the East river system, Colorado, United States - U3s1 | ecosystem: Environmental > Terrestrial > Soil > Riparian zone | place: USA: East River... | reverse complement strand
CTTTCTCCTCGTCGCTACGTAAATCCGAAGCCCCTTGATAGCTGTCGTAGAATTTATCTATCTCATTTTTTAGGTTATTTTTATTCATCTAAATCATTAGCAAAATCTTCTATCTTCACCACTGCATAACACACCTCACAAAGAAAAATCGTTGCTTTGTTAGTGCATACATCGCACGTCGGTATTTTAGTTTTTTCTTCATTTTGTGTCATTTTGGTTCATCAACCTCAGAAAACAAGATTGGCACGCGAAGGTGTTTGCTCCGATAATAAATTGCAATTCCCATCTAAAAGATTGTCCGCAGATTCCACAGACATTTCTTCCTTTTCCTTGGTGGTAAATATTAACATGACCTTGAATCATTTTGCGTTATTTAAGAACAGTGCGTAAGTTGTACTTGCGCTCGCAAGTATGCCGAGTATAGTGGAATACCACACTGTATCCCGAATTAACACATAAACAATTCCTACTACCACTGACAACCCCACAGCCCATAATTTACTCTTCGTTGGATTGGTTGTGTTACTTTTGAAATACTCAAAAGCGATTGACAGCACAACTCCCACAATACTAATCGCTAGAAAATCTGTTATCTCCATAAATTTAATCTACTTATCTAATAATTATACCTCGACCTCAATACGCGCCAACCGAAAAACTTGCACTCTCGTAACTGTAATTATCGGTTCGTAATGGATTTACTTTTATACTGACACTGTCCCGCAGTTTGTACGTTCCCACGTCGATTCGCAACGGAATCAAAACATTCTGTATTTCCTTTGAACATCCTTTGTTGAAGTGAGTTGCTCTATCCGACACATCCCACAATTCGCCCGTTTCTGTGTTCTCTAATTGCCTGCTTACTACCAGATATAACTCCTTAGAGGAACAATACTCCACCTCATAATTCAAATTATACCCCTGTCCGATATTTGGAGAAATAACTTTATAGGGCTGGACAATTTTTAACCAGTTAGCAGGTTGAATGATAAGAAAAAAAGCATAAACGACTACTATCCCCATGAAAATAGTAGCATAAGAAACAACCTGTGCCATTCTTTCTTCAGTTATTCCTAGAATTGTTTTCATGCTTTTGTGGAAAGTAAATTTAATAATTGGGAAAGAACATAGACTAAAATTATTCCTATGGCGCTGTAAAGAATCTTGGTTAAAAAAGCTATTTTATCTTCTAATGCTTTAAATTCTTTTTGACTAACGTAATCATTCTTCAAATCAGCATCAATCTCTTTAACCTTTTCTTTAATAAAAGCAATATCAGATTGCACTATCGCTAGGTCTATATCTTCTTGGCGCTTGTTGTATAGCTCCGTCATAATCTTAATTATATACTTTTAAGGCAACGATGGTAAATAATACTTGAAATAACTGTCATATAAACTATCCAAGTTGGCTGCTGTCAGCGCAGTGTTGTATATCAATACTTCGTATATATCACCTGTATAAAAAAGACCATCAGCAAAGTTTCCAAGAGTATTAAAGACTACCGAATAGACCGAAGAAAATTGATTCCTTGATGTTTTGTTCTCTCTCACCTTTATTGTGTTCCCTGAGAAAGATGAGACTATAGAAATCATTTTCAGATTGTTCGCCGAGTCAAACACATCTGAATCATATCCGCCACTTCCATTATAATAATGCAAATAGTTAAGCTCAAAATAGTCATAGGACATGTAACCAGTAACACTACCACGACTACCAATAATCGGATTGTAATTATATAACGATATCGTTTTAAGAAGAAAAACAATGGTGCAATCCGCACTAGCAAATGTAACTGAAGGTATATCAAAGAAATTAGCCGTGCCATCGAATCGGAGCATTGGCTGACTGTCAACAACACTAGTCTTATAGGTCGGTCGTCCTGTTCCTGTAGCAGTGGCATCGCTGTGGTTTGATGTCCTATCAGTCCATGTTGATACTGGGTCGTTATCACTTAAAGATAAATCAATAGACCTGTACCATTTTTGTAAACCAGAGAAATCACTTGGCAAAACAGAAGGGCCACCACCACCAGAGACATTTGCTCTAGCTCCCTGAAATTTTATTACTGCGATTGACATTATTTTAGTCTTTTAACTTCTTCTTGTAATTCTTGAATGGCTTTAATCAAAACAGGAACAAGTTTCTCATAGTTGATTCCCATTTTACCTGTAGTCGGTGTGGTGAAAGTTACTTCTGGAATTATCTTTTCAACTTGCTGGGCGATTAAACCTACTTGCCTGCCTTCCCCCATACTCTTCCAATCTTCTTTAAAGGTGAAAGAAACAGGATTGAGAGCCATCACTTCTTTCAAACCATAATCTAGGGTATTGATGTTTTCCTTGACTGTTTCGTCTGACACAGGAGCAGTAAGCACACCGCTAGCGTCCGCTATCACCGCTCTTGAACCTGTGCCCGCGAGGTTAGCCAAAGTAACCACACCCGCATTAGAGACCGTTACACGTAAAAGAGCATTAGTGTATATCAATGCATTCGTGTTAGCAGCGTTGTAGAATATAGCGTCTCCTGTGGTGTCTCCTGCTAATCCTACATATAACCCTGTATTGTGGTTATTTACTAGCTTAATCTGGTTACCTACGCCACTGCCGGAGCTTAAAATATCTACTTTAACACTACCACCAGAGAAAGTACCTGTTCCAATAGCCAGTGTATTCACTTGAAGTGAAGTGCTTATCACGTATGCTCCAGCTCCAAAACTACCTGCCAAAATTGCAGCGGCTGGCAAACCAGTACAATTTGTCAGTGTGCCTGAAGCAGGAGTGCCGAGAGTAGGTGTAGTGAGAATAGGTGAGGTTAGAGCTTTATTTACCAACGTTATTGTGTTGGTATCGGTAACAAACTGCTGTCTAACCGCTCCTGTCGTTACAGTTCCATAAAAAGCGTCAGTAACGAACTCTATCGCTCCAGCTTCGGCAGTGGTATTGAGTGTTCCAGAAGTAAATTTAAGAGGTGCGGTACTAGCGGCAGCCGTCCCTGCCTTCAAATGCAGAACGGCTGTTGGAGAGGTCGTCCCAATCCCGACGTTACCTGAAGAATCAATTCTCATTCTTTCTGTACCAACTCCTCCACTGGTTGTTGTCAAAAATTTTATGCGTCCTGGAATGACACCGCTACTTACAGTTCCATCAACATCCAAGACTATAGAAGCGGCAGATTGCCGAGCGGTTCCATCATAACCATTACCATTGATAGAACCAAGAGTATCGCCACTAGCCGACGCCAGAGGAACTGCCATAGTCCCTCGACTTCCTTGTAGTGTTAATTGACCAAAACCCGTGACGCCGCCAGAATTATTTGCTCCAGCAAGACGTAATGTAGCTACACCCCCGTTGTTAGACAACAAAATACTATCCTGGCTCGAATTATACATTGACGAGGCAGGAGTAGAACCGTCCGCACTTACAGTTAATTTCACCGGAGGCGCCGTTGTCCCAATCCCGACGTTGCCAGTAGAATCAATCGTCAACCTTGTCGTCAACGTCCCTGCCACTGTGCCTGTTGAACCAGCAGGTGCGGTTTGGAAAAGTAGTGAACCGCCTAGTGCTGAACCAGTGGGTCGTCCTGCTGCTAGAGTAAGATTACCGCCTACAGTATTTGTATCGGTTCCAGCCCTGGCATCGCAACCTTTCAGTGTTTGGGCGATGGGAGTAGCGGAGTCTTGACCAAGTTGTAGAACTGCGGCGGATTCTCTGGTCAAAATCAAATCGGGAACGGAGCCACCAAACCCATAACTAAGCGCTGAACCGATTAATGTTACTCCGATAGTATTGGCTTCTAAAATCTGTACTCCACCAACTATCAACCGGGGTTTATTGGAAGCACACCACAAACCGCTCGTAGTGTCGTTTGTAGAAGAAAATTGCGGAACCGAGACGCTTCCAGCAGGTCCAATAAACGATGTCCCCGCATAAACATTTCTCGGCCTCGTCGCCCCGCTTGCGCCGATGTCGTAGAGGTTGTCGGTGAACAGCAAATTGCCCGTCAACGTGCCGCCAGCGAGGGGTAGCTTCGCAGCTACGTTCGTCGTGAGCGTTGACAGGTCCGTTGTCAGGTTTGTAACTCCGCTTTCAGCAATAGCGGGAATGTCGGCGGCTACAAGACTCCTGAAGGTAGGGGCGGCAGCGGAGCCCGTGGTTGGACCCATCAAACCAGTGTTGGCAGTTTGATTTGCAAGCGTAACAGCTAGTGTTCCGCTGGTGGTGATGGGCGAACCAGACACAGACAAAATGGAAGGAACAGTAAGAGCAACGCTTGTTACAGACCCGACACCTTTCGCATTTAACTGTGTTTGCACGGAACTTGTCGCATCTAAGAATGCCATTGTTGCGGCAGAGACTCCATTGACTGAAGTTGGAGTGATTGCTCCAGCGATAATTGTGAGAGCGGGAGTTGCGCCGCCAGATGAAGTGCCACTAAAACCATTAGCGGTAGCGATTGATACTGCGGTAACTGTGCCTGCTGAACCTGATAGGTCTTGCTCACTGTAATAAGCAACGACTCCTGCGTTTGTGGTGCCTGAAGAATAAAGCGTAAGCATGGCTACCTTGCCTATGGCTATCGACGTAGGAGCGACACCAGTCCAAATCCAAGCAGGGAAAGTGAAAGTGCGTGAAGTGCCATCACAAAGTATTTTGAGCGTTACCGACTTGCCTACCGCTAGATTAGAAGTGGTAAAAGTTACGTTACCTGTAAGAGAAAGTGTCTGAAAAGCATTGCCGTCGAAGTTTATGTTGGTGGTCGCTCCATAGGTTAAAACTGATTGACTGAAAACGAGTTGTGGAGTGATGAGAGAACGAGTCAAGGTCAAATCTCCAGCAGGATTGAAGTTACCTAATCGCAGTGATGACCCGATAGTATCGTCATACCAAGTAAATTGCAGAGCATCATCTCCGCTAGAGACTGTAAAGTTCTTTTTATTTGATGCTCCCCCGACGTTAGTTAGAAATAAGCTAGGAGAGTTACCTGTAATAGTTAAACCACCCACTGCATTGTAACTAAGACCAGGTAGTGTTAATACACCTGTATTTGTAAGAGTAACCACTATACTTCCCCCTCTATTGAGATTTAATCCTCCGGCATAAGGGAAAGTTGGTGAATCTAATGTCAGATAATGGGTTGAATCATTCCACAATAATCCTGACGCAAAGCCCATAGTGGTAGTGCCGGTAGCGTAAGGAATATATGAAGTTGGATAATTAGTAGATTGAGCAAAACTAATAGCTGTGCCATCTAAGACAAGACCATTAGCTACAGTCGTGCCCTCTCCTGTTACAGCAGTCCAGGAGAGTGCTCCACTGCCATTGTTAGTTAAAACTGTATTGGCAGCTCCTTGACTGCCTGGGAAGGTATAAGCCACTCCTTTTATTGAAGAAAGAGAGCCTGTTACTTCCAGGTCTCCATTAGGGTGCCACACGCCTAAAATGGCATTGTCTATCAGTGAGTCGCTACGTGAGATAAAACTCAATTTTCCTGCGGTGGAGAGTATTTCAAAGTTCTTCTCATCTGTCGGACCTGCAGTGTTGCTTAGAATAATCCCTGGAGTATTGGCGGTTAAGGTTAAAACATTATCACTTAAAGTGGCAACACTGTTTTTAATTATTTTGCCTGTAACTCCATCGTAACGGGCTAAAGCGTTATTGGTCGCTGAGGCGGGACCTGTAACATCTCCTGTACCGCCACCACCGCTAGAATTTATTATATAAGGACTTGCGGTTGTTCCAAGTCCAGTAATAGTTACATTGGTTCCTTGTTGAATTAAATCAGTAATGTTTGAAATTCCTCCTCCATGCCATCTCATATCGGACATATTGAGAGGCATATTCTTGATGTCCTTTAATTCTAACTTTTGGGATTTTATTTTAGCGATTATTACATCACTATTTTCATATCCAATAATGACTTTACTATCAAGGACATTATCTAATGTATTTAGTTTGGCAACAATTTGTTCACCTGTGTCAGGTGACCCGTCCTTGCCATCTTTTCCAATGCCATCAATTCCGTCAGCACCTCTGTCGCCTTTGGGACCAACAATACTTTCTCCTTGCGGACCTGTGGGACCCATCGGACCCATTGGTCCCATTTCTCCGACATCTCCTTTTTCGCCTTTGATTTCTAACTTTTGTTCATCGGTTAATTGTTCCCAAGTTAAAGGTTCTCCAGTATCTCCTTTAAAGACAGTTTTCAACGATTGCAAGAAGTTATCTTGACTGCCTGCTTTCATGTCTTTTAAAAGTTGAGTTTGTTCTTCAGCATTTAATTGCTGAGTCATAGAAGGGTCATCTTGGAATATCTTGCGTAATTTTTTGAAGTCTTTTGCCATTTTTTAATTATATACTATTTCTTTCTTAATAACTTAGCACCCGCCACAGCCGCCGCACTAATTCCAGCTCCTTGATATTTTAATAGATAATTCAATACACTTTTAATACATTCATTCGGCGATTTGTTTATGTCGTGTTCCCAGAAACGAAATACTTTGACACCCCTGGCTTCTAATTTCGCAGTTTGGGTTATATCTCTTTGGCGAGCTTCTATATGATGTTTAGGATTGTGTTCCAAACAATTATGCCAGTAGCAACCATCACATTGGATTACAACGTTAAAATCAGGTAAGAAGAAATCCACCACGGCAACTTTTTCTACTCCAGTTTGTTTTATAAATGGTATTTTATTTTCTATCAATTCATTCTGAATTTTAATTTCAATAGAAGTATTTTTGAAATGTTTATTTGGATGAGCAATGTGAAATTCACTCATATTTTTTTTCCATTCAAATGTATGTTTTTTACCTAACATTCCCAAACGATTAAAATTTTCTTGTTTTAGAGTAGCGTGTCGTATTTTTTCTTTTGTTTCTTTAGAATGAGAATATCCTGAAATTACTTTTGCTATACTGATATTTTTTCTATGTTTCTCTGTGAAAATAAATCCTTTTTTTGCATCCGACATATTCTTTCTTGCTTGTTCAGTATGTTTGTAACCAAGTAATTTTTCCCTAATTTTTTGTTTCGTTACTTCGTTTGATAAAATACCTTTATTCCATGGCTGATGTCCTTTTTCAAATTCATTTATAGGAAAAAAATGTCTGCCTTTCAAAGCAATGGAATTTGCTAGTCCAATTTTTCTTTTGTGGTCTTCAGAAAGAAAAAATCCTTTTCTAGTGGTAATTCCTCGCTTTGCCATACTTATTTTTTGCTTATGTGCTTCGGTTAGTGGTCTTTTTCTCATAATGGTTAATTATATAAAAAACTTGACAAACTTGCATTTTTATTGGCTATATGCTATATTAGAGGTATGGTTACATTTATAGTATATTTGGTAATAAAGGCGTTTATATTAGGTTTTATAGGGCTTTTTGTCATTGGACTTGTAGGAGAGCTTGTATTAGGGTCTTCTGCAAAGCGGGAGAAAGACCCTTCAAGGACTTCAAAAGAGGAGTCAATGCTTTATCAGCGATTCCCGTTTTAATTGAAATATCTCTTATAAGTTGAGGTGTAATTACCGAACTCGTTACTTGTTGCATTATTTCACCAAATGTAAGTCCTTTCGTATTGCCACCCGTAGTCTTATCAGTTATCTGTCTGACTGCTTCACTTACCTTGAAGTCAGATGGGTTAATTCCGATTCTTTTCAAGAAATTATCTATAACATCGGGTGCTAATCCTTTTTGAGCAAATAATGCCTCAAGTTTTTTTGATGCTTTGACTACTTCAGAAAGATTTTTATAATCCACCTTGCCAAATATATCTTCTACTGCTTCTACTAACTGCATATCTTGAGAAAATGCTTTATTTATTTCGGACAGTTTTGGCGTAGAAGCTGAAATAGAATCTTTTAATGCGGTAGATAAATCTTTAACAAAAACATTATAAGACAAGCGTTCGTCACTTGTTGCTACCTTAAATGCAGAATTTTCTATATCATCTGCCAACTTTCTCAATGATTTTCCATCTAGCTTTACATTTGAAAGTCTGTCAATAAGTTCAGATGCTTTTGCGATATTTTTTGGGTCAGTAAATTCAACTCCACTCAATACTTTTTTCCCTTTTTCAATAAAAACACCATATTTATCAAGGGTTTTTTGAACACTATCTCTAAATGTTTTTGGAGCAATATCGGTCTCGGATAAAGTTTCTAATCCCTCTCCAAACGCTTTTCTTGCTTGTTGTCTGATAGTCGATACGCCATTTATTATTTGTTTGGCGTTCTTTTCAAGGATTTTACTACCGCCCTCTTTAGCAATAGCGTTAGTTACTTCCTGTGCGACCTTTGGATTTTCTAGTATAGTATCAATGGTTTTAGTTGAAACACCAGAAAGACCAGAGCCCAATCCTTTAAATAACCTGCCTATTATTTTTGCACCTAATCCTATAACAGCTCCACCGACAGGCAATACGCCACCAACAAGCGTCCCTATTCCTGGGTGTATGTCAGATATTTTTTTATCTTTATCCTGCAGTTGCGAACCAACATCAAACGCAAGTCCAGTAGCCGCCCCAACAGCTATTTTAGTTGCCAGACTTGCTCCTACACCAGCTCCAGGCAAAAAGTTAGCTCCTAATTGAATACCACTACCAATAGTTTCTTTAATACCTGGTTGTTCTCGTGAAATGATGTCTTTTTCCTGTTGGCTTTTTCCTATTTTTGCTAATTCAGAACCAAAAGTATCAGCGACTGCCTTTCCACCTAGGAAATTAGTTATGTTAGTTCCAGTATTTAAAGCAGTATCAACAAAATTCTCACCAAATGACTTTTTTGGTTGTGTTTGTTGAGTTACCGAAACTGGACTATAAACTCCTGGCAACACTTTATAATTTTTTAAGTCTGTTATTTTCATTTTATTTCTTCAAGTGTTTCCCCGTCTAATCCGACCCTATATTTAACGCCAGTATCACTTTGAATTATCTGCCCTGGCAAAACTGGTCTTCGCACATCTGCTTCTCTATAAAGATTATTTATAGTGGTATTTCTGGATGCTAATTTCTGTGTTAAAACTGCTGGACTGTCTCCCGCTTGTGGAAAATATTGTTTTTCCGCACTACTAAATTCACTTTCTGAAATAGCCGCTCCTGATTCTCTACGGAGAACAGCATTGATAAAATTCCTTTTAGCTTGTTCATACATTTGTCTATCTGAACTTTGAAGTTGATTAGGGAGCGAACCACCAAAACTTATATTTCCAGCAAACTGATTACCTATCTTACTTATGATAGCGTCAGATTCATTTAATCTATCGGCATATCCATTTGCGGATGCTTGTGAACTATTTTGAGGTTTTCCACTTATTGTTCCAGTTGAACTTGCTGTATTCTTGGCTTCCGCAATATCAGCATAAATTTTATTTATCTGTGCTCTCTTAAATTCTATGTCCAAAGCATCCATTGGATTAACTTTCATATCTCCCGCATATTTACTAACTTCATCATTAAAGTCCTGCAAGTCTTGTTGAAATGTTGGAGAGCTTGCAACTGGTACATTTATCTTTGAAAGACCTATAAATGCAGCTTTATCCCCATTTTCTAGTGCTGAATTGGTTAATCCTCTTAAATAAGTTCGTGCATCCGTCGCAGCTGCTGCATTTAATGTTAATTGCTGGTCTCTCACTTTATCAATAGCAGCTTGAGTAGTTTCTATTGTTTTTTGCAAAATATCAGTTCGTTCCTTTTCGTATTCTTTATAAGCATCGTAGGCATCTTTAACTGCTTTGATATTGTCATTTTTAAATGCTTCAGTTAATGCTCCAACAGCTCCTGCCATTTGTACATTTAGATTTGCAATTTTTTGTTGTCCTGCGGTGAATATACTACCTATTACTTTGGTTTGAAAACTAGGGTCGTATTCACTTCCCGTTTGATAGCCACGGACAGAGGCACTTCCCACTGCCGCAGTGTTCGCAAGATTTTGAGTACCGATTAAATCTTGAAACGATTGTCGCACCTGGTCAACTTGTGCCTGTTGCGTTGAGTTGAGTGGGACAGAACCTCTCGTAATGGCGTTAGTATCTTTGACGAACTTATTGTAAGCATCATCATTTTGTTGCTGAATTTTGGCTATTTTTGCTTGATTGTCGTTGATTATTTTCTGTTCAGGACTAATAGTGGCTTCAGGTGTTTTTTTTGTATCATCTGGTTGAGTAGTTGAACTTCCACCAAATTGTGTTACAGCAGCGGCAGTTAAGGGTCCGTACATGCCATCAACTTTTAGATTTGCTCCTTTAGCGTTCAAAGATTGTTGTAATGCTTTAACCGAAGCAGAGTTCTCTCCATAAGTGGGAATTGCATTATTAGTTACTTTGTAAGTGTTTGAACCAGCAGTAGAGCCACTAGAACCTAAAGTGCCTGCTGTGTCAGAAGGATAATATTTATCTAAGTCTTTAATAGCCAAAACTTTAGTAGCTGCATTAGCATTTGAAGCATTTATACCTGCTATTGCTTGATTTTTGGTAACTGAAGTTGAACTTCCACTAGAACTGGAATTGGAATTGGAATTGGAATTGGAATTGGAATTGGACCCACCTTTATAGTTTGAGTTTGGTAATCCTGTCTTTGTATTAAATTTATTACTTGGGTCATTTGGAGCTTTACCTCCTGCGTATTGTGTTGGCATAAATTATTCCATACTTAATGCTTTTTCCTTAATCTCAAGCTCTTTCTGTTTGTTAATTTCCGAAAGTCGTCTTGTTTCTGTTTCAATTTTGCTTTTCTCATTATCAGCAGCCATTTTTTGATTATCTAAAGACGTTTTTTGATTAAAAGTATCTCTTTCTAAGGTTTGAGTATTTCTTTCTGTATCTTGTATTTGTTTTTCCATCTTTTCATTTTGTGTAAACTGTTCATTCTTCATTTGTTGATTCTGCATAGAATCTAAAAGAGTAGAATGTTCAACTCTAATTTTGTCCAGATGTTTCTGGGCGGGACGACTCGTTAAAATTATCGGGGAAATTGTTTTGTTCATCTAATTATCAAATAAATTATAAATAAAATTATCAATCCATATATTCCATAAAACATTATCGCTAACCAATTTAGTTTCATTTATATATTTGGGAAATTTTGAATTATTATTTTTAATTTTGCTGCTCCTCCAGCTCCTGGTGTTGAACCATAAGTATTCGTAACTCTTAGATTAGTAGCGGAAGTCATAATTACCGCTATTCCTGTTGGTGTGCTTCCTGCTGACTTTGAAAAAGCAATACTTTGACCGTTAACCAAAAGAATTGAAGTATTGCCAGTTGGAGTAACACCAGCCGATGCTCTACCTAATATTATATTGGTAGTAAAATTAGTTGACGATAATTGACAAATAGCAGAGACGATAATTGATTCGGTTGAACCTGCTAGAATAGTTGTTAAATCAAAATTTGCTATTAAGTCATTAGTAGAAACTGTGCAAGTTGTAGAAACTAATTCTTCAAGAAGGAATATTCCTGACTGATTAGGGAGGGTGAAAGTTTTGAATGATGAAACAATAGAATCTAAATCAAGAATAGCAGCATAAGAAGAATTGGCATCAGGATAAAGATATATTTGTCCTCTAACTCCTGAACCAGTTTTTATACCTCCAAAAATATTAACTCCCCCTCCATTAGAATTTCCACCTTTTGCAGTACCACCATAAATATTAGCGGCACCACCAGCACCACCACTCACAGCACCATCTCCTCCTTGAACAATAACAGGACCACCAGCACCATTTGTACCACCGCCAGTTCCTCCTAAAAGATATGCGGGACCACCAGCACCAGTCGCACCACCCTTTCCTCCTTTTAATTTTCCTTCTGCTCCATCATTAGCTCCTACACTGTCAGCTCCCGCTAAAATCAATCCTCCGCTTGCTCCATCAGTTGAATTTCCACCCGCAATAGTCAAATTTATTCCTTGACCAGCTCTAGTTGGAGGAACAACTCCTAAATCATTCACTGATAAATCAAGGATTGTTAATGCGCTGTCTTGTAATAATTTGCCTGTTGTCCCATTAAAGCGAACTATGGCATTGTCGGTGGAGGAAGCGGGACCGACAGCCGTTCCCTGAAGAAAGAATTGATTGTAGAAACCAGAAGTGTTTGAGATAACAAGAGTAGCTGAACCTGGATGTGTTTTTAGAATCCCTGATGTGGTAGTATGAGGACTAATAAAAAGAACGGAGGAAATTCCTGTAAGTGTAGCTGTCCCGTTTGCATTTTGTGTAACTCCTGTAAAACTTATTTGTTCTTCTTGTGTGTTATTGCCTGGTTCAAGCGTCGCAAAACCAATATCTCCAAAATCAGTCATTGTTAATGCTGTTCCGTTAATACCTAGAAAAGATTTTAGAACAATAGTTGTTGCTCCTGTTACTGCGCCCGCTCCAGCTAAGAAGAAATTTTGCGCTTGAACGAATTTTACTACCATTTTGTTTTTGTTAAGTTGATAATTATTATAATTATAACATATTTACTGTCTTATGGTTATTGGAAGTTGTGTAGATTGAGTAGCATTTAATCCAAAACAAATTAATTCCATTCTATTATCTGTTCCAAAAACTGAAAATGAAATAGAAGATTCAAAAAAATCAGTATTATTAAAAGATTTTTCTACTCTAAATTTTGGTGGCAGATTTTGAATTGAACTCATGCCAGCACCGCCCAACTTTTGTTTTCCAAGCGGTCTTTTTCCAAATGAACCTAAATTACCTCCAATATTTGAAATGCAAACAATCTGTTTATCATCTCCATTTATCGTAAAAGTCTTTTCAGTTGCACATCCATCTAATTCATAAGTAATTTTAACATCGGCAATAGTATTGGAATTAATATATCCTTCAACGTATAAATAGTTTGCTGACTTATATTGTGTTCTTGTACCATAATTCTGATAAGAAAAAACCCAATTAGCTTGAATCGGTGAACCAACGAATCCTGTATAAACTCTATCCGCATATCCAGTAAATAGTTTGTAACTTTCCGAACTATTATATGAATGTCCATAAAGTTCTCCATTTACAATATAAAATCTTGAAACGGGAATAGTCTGGGGCGGTTCCCAGTTACCTGTTTGAATATTGAAAATTAAAACTAATCCTTCTTTTGGTATTGCAACATAAATAAAATATCTGTGATAGAAAATAGAGCCATCAGTAAAATCATAAGAATCCATATCTAATTTAATAGCATCTGAAATATTTTGTGTTTGAATCTGCGTAAGAAAATTTTCTACCACTCCCATTAAATCAACTGTTGCTTCATTTGTAACAGTAATGGTGTTGTTCTTCATACTAGAAACGAATGCCTGAGAAATTGCTCCCTGTCGTTTGCCTGTCTTGATTGGTAACGCCCCTAATGTTTGTCCTGATGTTCCAGTCGCTGAAACGAAATCTGTAAAAGTAACTTTATACCATAAATCCTTTCCAGCCGAAATATACATAGTAGGTGCGTCTGTCGCACCTTGAACAATGAAAGCGACCAAATTTTGGTCAAGTATTAGACTCCCTCCTTCCCCTGTCTGTCGTGGTGTACTAGCGGTTACATCTTTATAGTTATTCACTTTAGACAACCACATCACAGATGAAGTGAGTGAACCAATAAAGATTTGATTGTTTAGAACAGCAATCAATCCATTCTTAAAAGTAGCCGTTATTCCTGTTATCGCACTGTTTGCGGTAGTTCTCACCGATTGATGCACAATAGAACCGACAGCTTCAGCAGAAGGGTCAGGCGTAACACCTGTTAGAGTAGTTGTTGCGTCTCCTCCCGTGTAAGTATAAGTAGTGCCATTTATGACTACACTCCTCGTACCTGTTGAATAAAATCCCGTATCAAGCCAAGTATCACCTGCTTTGGTTAAAGTATTGGCTGTAGAAGACAGTAATTCAGTGTACGCTCCATTCCATTCAAAGATGTTAGAAGTACCATTCACAAATAAACAGACTCTTAAACTTTCAGTAGTGTCCCAAAAAGTAGTGAAATTGTAGGCAACTGTCGTGAGTGAAGTAAGTAAATCTCGCCAAGTAACCACGCCAGTTGGTGAAACATAACGATATTGAAGTTTGCCATCGTTAGCTGCACTCGTTAAGAATCCAGCTCTTAAATGCCGTTCGCCATTTCCTCGTGTTGTCCAATCAAAATTAGACAAAATGGCGGCATTAACACTGCTTGTTGCTCCGTCTAAGGCGTATCCTTGTCGTATCTGCACTCTTTCCGAAACATTGGTAAGAACATTCTGACTACCAACAATCAAAACACCAGGCGGTAAATTAGTAACGTCTTCACGATTTCTATATCCTAATTTATAATTTGAAACAACTAAGAATTCGTGAACTTTAGCGCTCGCGATTCTCCTACTTATTCCAAAACCTGGTGGTTTACTTGCCATTGTTATTTTTTCTTTTTATCACTCTTTTTTGCTTCTTCATTTTCATTTTCTAAAGCGGAAAGAGTGGCTGAAACAGTAGCATTTTTCATTGCTGATTGTGCCATTACAACTTGTTTAACTCCCATTTTGTTATACCATTCCATGTATAGCTACCTTTTGCTTTGGATGGAATGGTGAGTTAGTATTTAATAATCTTGGAGATTTGTTTTCATTGACTTTTGAAATCAAAGTTCCAGGTTCAAAATCACCTTTAATCTTAAATTTTCTCTTTAACACACCGACTTTATAATTTAATGATTTCATTTGATTAATAATTAATAAAATCTACGACCTAAAAATCTTCCGTAATTAACACGAGGCATGCTGTAATAAGTTGACTGTGGTTTTTGAAGTTCTGATTTGTATTGGTTTTTGTATCTTTGTACTCCCGAGTTATAAGCATTAAGAAAGAACGAAGCATCATATTGCAGTGCATCTGCTCCTTGTTGCTGTTGTCCTGCTAAATATGCAACTTGATTGAATAGCAAATTATAACTTTCAGTATCTAAATTAATTAAATCACTGTCATCTAATACTGTTTCTTGAAACGCACCAGTTATAGCATTTCTAAAAAGATACTTTGAATAATAAGAATAAGACAAAACTGTGCCAAGAATCGAGTTTAATCCATTAACCTTGACCGCAGAGGCATTAGCTGTCATCACTACGGTGACCCGAGAGTATTTTAATGCCGTTGATATAGGTATTCCTACCACACTCATACTAGACCATTCAAATTGACATAAATTCCAACCGTTAATGAATGCTGTGCCTTGCTGAGTTTGAGTTACTGATAGTGTATAATAATTAGCAATAGATGACCCTATACGCAAGTTTACAGAGGTTAAATTCGCTCCAATGGGAACATACACCCAAATAAAGAAAGAAGACTGATTGAGATAGGTTGAAAGGTTTATTGCTGTCATTGTGGAGTTTTCTATGTATGCTGAACCCGTTGTAACATTAAATTGTAAAGAACCTGCTCCTTGAACAAAATTTGTATTATTCACTGAAAGGGTTGAACCTGTACCAGCAACACTCCACGTACCATTGTTTGTAATGTTATCTATATTATTTACAACAATCGGACTATTCAAGTATGGAGCATTTATTTTAATAGTCTTTAATCCAGAATTAAAATTCATTGTAAACATATTCTGAGAAGCAAACAGATTTTGTTTAGCAATATCAAATGCTTGATTATATGACTGCAACCAGATAGAGCTTGGAAGTCTATTTACTTGTGGAAAAATATCTATTATTTTATTTCCTTTGACATCGGTAGCAATAGGATAATCAAAAACTGTATTGAATATCGGGGCAACAAATTCAACTGTTCGTTTGGTTTCTTGGAAATCACAATCTAATAACAACTGCCTTGCAGCCCTATTTATCACCCCATCAATATTTTGAATCTGTGAAAGCGTAGTCCCGTGGAGCACTCCAGCAAGGTCATTTTTAACGTCAGTGATTGAGTACATTTTTATTTCTGCCAGTTAATAATAAGTTTATCAGCGGCGGAAGTTACTACGGAAAGTCCTTTATCGAGAGCACAGTCAAATTGAAGTGTGCCGATTGAACCGATTGGTAGAACAAAGTAAGCAGCTGCGGCTGAATCTTGAAAGGTTGCTGTGCCCGTAAGTGCAATCGGACAAACAATAGTGTGTAACGTAGTTCTGCCTGTTGATACTACAGTAGTAGTCTGGGTTGCGATATAAGTCACTTGAAATTCTTGTGTAATCATTGCATTTAATAGTTAGTTAATAATTTTATTTCCTTATCACCAGACTGCAAAAACAGTCCAGAGTAAAGAAATAAATCTTTAAGAAACTGCTCTCAAAACCTGATAAGCAATAACTGCATCATTACTTGTATTAGCAGCTGAGAGAACAATCGTAATCGTATTAGTAGTCGGAGCTGCGGATAGAATGTAAGCTGCTTGTGTAGGCACTGTTTGAATAGTGGTCAAAACGATGTCCGTAGCTGCTACTCCCGCAACTGTTGTTGCGAGTGATGCACCGCTACCACTCCAAGTAATCTTACCTGCGAATTTAACAACATGCGAAGGCGTAATGCCTGTCGCCAGTTTAGCGAGCGTTACTGCATTAGCTTGAATTGAAGCAGTCGTTATAGAGAGAGCTCCGATAGTACCTCCTACCACAAAAGTGCAGGAAGTCGCACTACCAGTATTGTAATAATGAGCTCCTGTATCAGTTGCGATTATCTCACAACCCTCTGCAAATCCTGCTGTTCCGCTGGGGATATTAGCAACAAGACATTTAGCGAGTATTGCATTGCCAAACTCATCGGATAACGCCACATCAATCAGAGGATAGGTGTCGAAAAAATTTGTACCTGGCATATTTAATCTATTAAGTCTGTTAAGTTGATAAAGTAATCTACCGACTTATAGATTAAACACCTGCTGCACCATAGGAACCTGCGTAATCTGCACAGAAGTAATTTTCACGGAAATTAGCTTGATAAAAATATGTCAAATTATTTGAATATCTCCAATCAACAAGTGCCGTTTCAATTCCTTGTCTAATTAAACGTGTGAATCCATGTCTTTTAGCGAGCAAAAACCAAGCTGTATCACTTCCTCCTGCTACACTACCCAACCAATGTGAAGTCCATACCGTAATACCAAGTGCAGAACGATAAACGTTCACATTGTTATTAGCTGAATCTGCAATCAATGCTGAATCTGTAATCTCACGAGCGTGTTTCCATAAAGCTGGCGGTACTAATAGTACAGCTGCCGAACTTCCTGAAATAACTCCCGCTTGATTCTTTTGTTCCATCAAGTTAACAAGTGCTGTGTTAAGAGAAGTTGGAGACAATGCTGAACCTGCTCCTGTAGCAACATTTGATTGCGTACCACCTCCAATTAATGCGTGAGATGCACTAAAGATAGGAAGACCGTCAGCAGTCAATGCCGTTGTAAATCCATTTCTAAACAAAGCAAAAGCTGTGAAATCTTGTGTATTCTTTGCTTGTTCTGCAAAATCTTTGACATCAGCAGCCCAAACACCATGCATATTATCATCAAAAAGTTGTTTTGAGATATTAATGCCTTGAGCAAATGTTAAGATTGCTGTCGTTTGTTTATTGCGAACTGAAGGAGTAGAAAGAGGAACGGAAACTGTCTCTCCAATAGCAGGGAATAAACCTGACCCTTTGTTAATAGACTGAATCCAAGCAGCATGGGTCGTATCTTGCGGCTTGAATATATCCGAAGTCGTAGCGTGTGCTACTCCAGGAAATGTCTCATCATAGTCAAACTGTTGAAAAAACACTTTATCTAGTTCAGTTTGGACTATGGAAAAATTCTGGGATTCTGTAAACATAAATTAATTCTAATGTTAAGTTAATAATATTAAGTCAAATCTGACTTTTCTAAGTCAAGTCTGAAACTCCTGCTCTAAATGCAACTGCAACTTTCCCTGGATATTTAGCAACATCAAGTGGCTGAATAACCAAGCCATTCGTTGCTCCGTCAGTTGCTAGAACCGTATAAACACCTGCTGTTAAATCAATCAAAACCCTATCACCTACAAGTGCGTCGTATTCGGATTGTGTATCGAACGTAGCTGTTACCTTTGGAGCAACTAGCCAAGTTACTGCTGAATTTATTGGAATCACATCAACTGTCCCTGCAGCTGCGGCTGTTTGTGTGGAAGCTGTCTGTGCAATTCCCACATAAAAATCAGTAGCTACAACTGGTGTATTCGTTGCAGGTTGAGTGACAACCGCTGCACCGAGTGCGCGAGCAACTGGTTCTCCAGGATTGATGATTGTAGAAGCAGCTCCTGCCGCTACTAAACATTTCCTACTACCACGTCCTCCATTTGAGCTGTTTTGCTCTAGAATCGTAAAATCTCCTATTGCCATAAAATTTGTAATGTTAGATTAATAATCTAACCATTTCAAATTTACATTGAGTAACGTTTGAGATTCTTCTTGTATCTTTCAATATCTTTATCTGACCAACCTTTAGCTTTAAAAGCCGCTAATTGTTCAGGTGTTATTTGTGTTCCTGTAACAGGAATACTTTCGGTATGAGAGCCAGATGAAGCTGAAACGTTTGTTTTATTTGAAATAGCTAGTTTGAGTTCTTTGTTCTCCTTCAAAGTCTTTCTAAGAAGTTCTTCTTTTTCACTGTCTATGGCAGTTAATCTCTCTTGAGTTAACTCCTCACGGGCAATGCGTCTGATTCGTTCTTCGTCCGTCTCATCAGGGTCAATCTGCTCATTCTTCTTCTTTTCTTTTAGATAAGCAATTTTGTAATTTGCCTCTCTTTCAAGAATTGTTGCTTTCTCTGCTTCTAATGCCAATACTTTGGCTTCGAAGTCAGTTATCTCTTTCTTCTCCTCAACTGCAATAGGTTGAGTATTTGTTTCAGTTGCATTTTCCATAATAGTTTCAATTCATTTTTTAAATGGTATGAATAACCAGAATTATTATTAATTTAATTATAACATATTCCTTTCTTTTAAGACAACTATTACTTTATTTTTGATAAAGTTTCTAATATATTTTTCTGAGTATCTAATGTAAAGAGCATACTTCTGCCTTTATTTAAATCATCTAAAGTCTTTCCTTCAACAAACATCGCCTTTTCAGCTAATGCCTTTGGTGTATGATAAAGAATCTTCCAAAGGTCAGATGCTAAAAGCATTTCGGCTTCTTGTTTTAAATTCTGGAGCATTGCTTTATCTTGTTGAACACCTCCAATGTACACGATTCCTGCTTTATCCACAGATATAATTTTTGTAAGGTCAACTATACTTAAAAGTTGAACTAACTTTTCTTTAACTAATTCATCAATGTTTTCTGTTTTTGTCATTCCATTGTTATGCTTTTATTAATAGTGCCTTCAATACTTTTTAGTTTTGCCTTGGCTTCATTTTCTAACATTGTCGCTTCATCAACAAAACCTGAACCAGTTGTTTTAAAAATTCTTACATCCACACCTTGAGTGTTTATCTTTTCCTCTGGCAAACTCTCTAAAAGAGTTTCCAAAATACCTCTAATATAAGAAACATCAGGTTTGTCTTTAACTAATTCATTAATTATTTTTTGTATTGTTTTCCTGTTCATTGAGTAGTTCTTTTAATCTTTTAACTCCTTTTAATGTTATCGACTCTCCGCCAAACATTGTATTTGATAAATACACTTCATCAATTAATGGCATAATTATAGCTGTTGTTTTCTCACCTATATCAAATTTCATTTAATTTGCATATTTAAATATCTATTCCAATCTATCTTCATAGAATCCAATTTACGATTTTGCATCTCGTCAATAATCATTTGTTGAATTGCATTTGACATACCTTCGATTAATTCTCTTGCTGTAAAAAGATTTTCTTCTTTTAAAGTATCTAAGAGTGCGACTATTTCTTCTTTTCTGCCTTCTTTGGTTAATTTTTCAATTAGAATATCTTTTATTTCACTAAACTTTCTTTCTTTCATTGTTTTAAGAACTTCCTCCATTATTAAACTTCCCAACGCTTGAATCAACATTTTTGCCTCCTCAACAGAGATAGTAGCTTTGATAAGTGCAGGATAAAATTGTTCAGTTATAATTCCCTGTTTGCGTTTTACTTCTTGCACATTTTTCATGCCTTCTGCTATTTGTTCTTTAGTTCTATTCATTTAATTACCTTAGGTCTACCTCTTTTCTTTTTAATAACTTCTTGAATCTGTGAAACGACTTCAGATGGAATGACTGGATTTGGAAGCGGTTGGAGCGGTTGTTCAATCGTATCAACTAACATTAAAAATAATTTTGCTAAATCTGTTTCATTATTTTTTAAATACTTTTGTAAAGCTTCAACATTTAAAGCAGTTTCAATATCTTTAATTAAATATCCATCAGAAACTACTTTATTATCTTCGACATGTGTAGATGACTTCTTTTGAATACCAAATATCTCGGTTATCTTTACACGAGTTGTTAATGATAATTCAAGCCATTTTGAATACAAAATCATAAGTTTATTTTGATAAAGTTGGCATTACTGTTGAACTTGTTTTACTCTTTAAAGGATTTTTCCCCATAGCAGACGCTAATGGACTATTACCAGCTTGTGGCATGCCTGCTTGTGGCATGCCTGCTTGTGTTTGTTGTGCATTCATCATTGCTTGTTCTTCAGGAGTCGGTTGTTTTGCCATATATTTGTCAGGGTCTTTTTTCGTTATTGGATTCGAAATCATTAAAAGTTTAGCAGTTTCAATCGGGTCGAACATTCCAGGCGGAGCGGAAACCATACGGTCATATTGTTCTAAGTTGTAACTTCTTTCTAGGTCTTCACTACGAGGATTAAGAACATCAGGATGAACAGCCACTAGATATTGTAATTCACGGAACATCGCTGGATTAGCTTTAGAAATAGTCATCTCTTTCTTTTTTTCTTCTTCTAATATATCGAATGATGAGTTTAAATAACTATCTTCAGTCATCTTCTCCGGCACACTGTTAGTAAATTCTATTTTCTTATTCTTCGCTCCAGTTTTTTCTAGACCTTTTAAGAAAAATGTTTTGTAAGTAAGTTCACTATTACCTGTGATTTTAGCTACATCGGGTAAAGTTAAATATTGAACGATATCTCCCACTCTCAGTTTACCAAAATCTCTAACATGTTTTGCAATCATTTGTAAGAATAAACCAAGTATCGTATTTGCATTTTGTTCCAATCTTGATATTTCAAATGCAGTTTGCGAACCTTGTTGAGCTGTTCCTTGCTGAAGTGGTTCTTGTGAACTTTCATTGATTGATTTTTCAACTACAGACAACATATCCAATCCTGCTTTTAAGTCAGAACCCACATTAATAGCTCTCAAATCAGCATCAGGACTGCTTAAAGTAGTAACGGCACCAGGTACAATGACATCGCTCGCAATTATCTCACCTCCCACATTCACCATTGGTTTGAAGATAGCGAGATATGTTCCGTCAATCACCATCTGGTAAAGTGTATTAATAATATCGCTATCATGCTGAAGCTTAAAAGCAAGAGACTTATAATAGAAAAATCTGTTATTGATTGGTTCATAGCCAAATTTATCAAACGGATAGAGTTTATCGTTCCTAGGATTCGGATTATCAAAAGGAGTTAACATTACTCGATTGACCATTATTATTTTAATGTCTAAATTCTTGTTCCAATAAGTAATTTCTTCCACATCTTCACTTCGCATATTCGGGTCATAAACGTAATAGAATTGTTTATTAGCATCGTCATAGATTGTTTGTACTCCAGGTCTAACATATTTAAAATTATCATACACTCCGTTATATTTTGCTTGTGCATCACTATAAGCATAAACCTTTCTCCAAATTAGAAACCCTTGCCTTTGAATATCAGGTTCATAGAAATTCTCTATCAATAATTGTGAGACGGGCACAACACAATCAGTAAAACAAGGGTAAGATTCGTCTAGTATTTTTTCTTCTTTCCATTTGCCGTTTATCTTCTCTGTCTTAACTGTACGATAAACTTCAGCATATTCTGTATAACCAATAGAAGCAGGACTAGAAAGAGCTGTTATAACCCGTAAAAGAGCGATGGATGAGTAGTTTGAAACATCACCTGACCATTCCATCAAATCTTCCATAACCTGCGCTGCTTCTTGTTGTTCATCGCTACTTTCGTTGTAAGCAAATATTTTAGGAAAGATTAAACGTGCTGTCGCATGAGCTGCAATTGAAATACATTTATTTCTAACAATCGGTCTAATTGCGCGAGAACGCCAAGCACTTTGCGGACTACCTTCCCAAGCTTCGCCATTGTTTGGTTGATAAGTATTAAAAGACATCTGGTCATATTGGTCGCGAGAAATTAAAGACAAATCATTAAATTCAACACGAGGTGTGTATTGATTTTGAACGCCTTGTGCAAAATGTTTAAGTATAAGAGAAGAAACTATGAACTCATTTTCTGTTTCTTTATATTCAGAAACTTCGTCAGATACAGTTCCATCTTTATTAACTGCCGTTCGCATTAAAACTGCTTCTATCTTTTTTATTCCACTTCCTGTTTCTGTTTCTTTTGTAGTATAAATTGACATTAAGATAATTATATCATATAATTAAAAATAAAGTATACTAGACTAATATTAAATTACTTAAAAAGATAAGAAAACTAAGTCATAAGAAATATAAAGAAAGAAAAAGAGAAGAAGAGAAAAATAACACCTGCTTATCAATAGCAGGGTGTTACCAGAGTTAGCTGGACGTTCAAATTTAATAATTCTTATAACTATTAAACGCAAAAAGCCTCATTTAATTAAAAATGAAGCTTTGTACGTCTGTTGTATGAGACAAATACATATTCCCCTCTAAATTTTTACAATATGCATTTGTCTTATCATACAGCATAAATAGATTATATTATAGTCTCTGATAATATGTAAAGGCCTTTTTTGATTTTTCTTCCATTTTAGTTAATTCTGGTGGTAATCCTTGCATTGTTTGAAATGGCACAATATTGTTTCTCGGCATTGTATTACTTGAATAGTGCACATAAGCAGATACTTGATTTGGGTCTTTTATTGAAGCAATAGCATAACGTAAAGCATCCATTGAATGATTATTAAAATCATTTGGTTCATTTAAAATCTTTCCATCTTTGTCAGTTATCCAAGTATAGTTACGATATTCTTTTATCGTGTTAACTGACCGTTTTGTTATTGATATTTTTTGTTGTTGAACATAAGCAATTCCTTGATTTATACTTCCTGGCCCTTTTTTAGATGGAAGAATAGTTAAACCATTTAATCTTATTTCATCAATAGATTTTGGTTCAGCACTGTCTGCAATAATTAATACTTTGGATAAATTTCTTAGAATATCTGCAATTTGTTTATTAAGAAGTTGTTTTTGATATGCTATTTCATCAACAATATATCCACCATTATAATAATAAATTGCTACAATAGAAGTTGGGTCATTACTATAACCAAAATCTATTCCGTATCGTTCAAGTCTAGCTTCATGAGGAATTTCATCAATTATTTGCCAATTTTTATATATTCTAGTTTCTATTTCTCCAAGTTGTCCAAGCCCATAAACAATCCACCATGCTTTGTCTCCTTTATGACTTTCTATTTCTCTGATTACTTGTTCATCTAATGCTTCATTGTCTTTATAAGTAAGAGTAATAAAATCTATATCATCTCTTTTTCCAAGCATTTCTGTATAAAACCAAAACTCTTCTGAAGGATTCCAATCAAGCCAAATTATTTCCTTTGTACGAACGATTAATTGGTCGACAATGATATAAGATAGGGGATTACATTCATTCATAAAAAGAATGTCACGTCGAGGGCCGTGCGCCTTCGAGTAGGTATCTACAGAATAAAACTCAAGTTTATTTCCTGTTTCAAATGTATATGTATGCTTAGTTTGATTCCATAATTCATCATTCCAATACCCTCTATCCTTCATGATATTTATAAAATCTACTATTGCGCCTTTTTCAAGATGAGGATGAGATTCAGAAACTACAGAACATAACTTTAAACGAGATTGAACAGATTGGCAATAGTTTATCAACCAAATTAAAATAGAAACAGTTTTACTTGCTGAGGTCCCACCTGCTACAGCTCTTATTCTTTTTTTTAATTCAAAGATTTTTTTAGTTGCTGTAACATTTTGATAACTAAATGGATTTTTTTCCTGAATTTGTTGAGTCATCTTCTTTTAATGTTTTAACATCATTTATTTCTTCTACATTTTTAGATTCAATGTACCCACCATAAATTGGAGTTGGAATTTTCTCTCCCATTGAAGTAATATCAGTTCTCTCAACTGGCTTGAATCCTGCTCTATCTAAAATATCACGACTCGCATTCAATCTTATAACTTCGGCTTTCCCTTTTTGAGACAATTTATAAATCATTGAAGATGCATCTTGAGCCTTACTGGCTATATATTTTTTTACGTTATCATGGGTTATCATTCTTGATGCTAATACCTTTGCTGAATTATAATTTGTTAATTTATAACCTTTAAGAGCAGATTGAACTCCATTTCCAGTTTCCATATATTCATCTGCAAATGCTTTTGAAGCTTTTGTTATTTCTCTTGACATATATTATAATACATATTTACTAATTTGTAAATAATAGTAAATAATTATTCAAAAATAAATTCTGGAAGATTTTTAGGTTCGATAGAAATATCTCCTAAATCTTCTAATTTTATTTTTTCAAAATCTATTTCTATTTCTTCTCCTTGAAGTTTATCAAATTCTATTTTGTAATCTTGTATTCTATCAGCTGGTACTTGCCAACTATCTGTTTTAGAGTCAATCTGTTCTCCAAACTTTTTTACCAAAGATACTCTTTGTGATTCATACACCGCCATCTCTGCTTGTAATTTAATATCTAATTTAGCTAATCGATAAGATACTTTAACGGGTAACTTTGTTAATAATAATATATCTAAAGCAGGTTTAGACTCTACTATTTTTTTTAATGTTATTTTCATAAATCTATTATATCATAATTTGTTATATTATAAAACTTTTAATTGCCTTCTGCAATCTCGCCGACCAAGAGATCGGTTTTGATTCTATCACTTTTGGAGTAGGAATGGGTGGAGATTTTGACCATTCAACAAGTGCTTCGAGGTTTGCTCTTTTCTGTGCAACGATAACAAACTTTTGTGGTAAAAACTTTCATTGTGAAACATTGTGGACATTGTTTGAGTTCGTTCCATCCGCTCCGTTCCTTTTGCCATTTTTCCTTTTCTGATTTTAGCAACTCCTTGATAAACGATTTTACAATATCATCACAATTACAAGTTTTACCATCACAAACATAATGAAGTCCTTGTCCATCAGAAAGTTTATCAAATTTTTTCTCCCAATCTTCTTTCTCTCCCGCCAACTCATCAAACTTTTTTCCTGCCCAATTTTTATCATACTCCGCTTCTTCTTCGTCAGTTGTATATTTTATTCTTTTTTGTAATTCTTCTTTCATTTCTTTATGCTCTTGATAAATCTTTTAATAAAAATCTGATAGTGATATTATTTCACCACACTTACATTTTACTGATAATTCCGCTATTTTATGGCAATCTTTTTTAGGATGTCCCATAAATGTATGCCGAAAGTTTAACCATAATCTTTGCCATGACATTCCTTTGTATCTTTTTTCTTTCATATATTTTTAATAATATACACCGCTAACGCCCCTCCTATCCAGCCAAAGTGCCAGGCGTAAGTGGGGAATGAATAAGAACACCCGTAAGTAAGGACAGCTAGAATAATAGCTGGAATGCTTATTAAGTATTTCATAATAATTTCTTGTAATGCTCAATTTTCTCTAAATACTCTTCAGCCGACCACTTGGTATATTTACTTTTTAGAGCGTAGAGTTCTTTTACTTTTTCTTCGCCGAGCTTCTTTCCATAAATATACTGGTTGCCGCCAAGATTTATGTTGCAGTTGTAGCATTGACAATGCACGTTTCCCTCGTGGAAGTATAAAGCCAAACCGCCAACCGATTTCGGGACAAAGTGTCCCGCATGCGACCCACTTCCCTCCGATTTCCGCCCACAGGTAAAGCAAATGTTTTTCTCTTTGCGCTTTATATAACTCGAAAAGATTGACCATAGTTTTCGTTTAAGAAGAGAAATTTTTTGTTTGCTTTTCTTTTGTAATTTTACTTTTCTCATTCATCTTTTAAATAACATTCAGTGCAAATCCAATGCTTTTGTTCTTGAATAAAATATCTTGCTCCTTCTATTTTTTTATTGCAAAGAGGACAAAAAATAGGTTTCGTCTGTTTTATTTCATTTTCTTCTAATTCCTGATTCATTGTGTTTTATTATTACAGGTGTAACACCGCAATTATTACATGAATAAAATTTTCGACCAATTCCATCATTTTTCCATGACATTTTATGATTTAATTTCTTACATTTTCCTGTGGACATAATTTTTATTCTAATTTATGATTATAAATCATATCCCAAAAAGAACGAGGACAAAAATATCCTGTAAAAAATTTTACAACAATATCACCTTCATAATACGAACTCTCTATTTTGTATTTATCTAATTGCATAGTATCTTCAGTGGAACGCTCATTTTTCTTAAGAAATAACTCTCGATATTGTTCCATTTCATCATCACGAAATTTTAAAACCGTGTCTTTATCTTTCATTGCACCTATTGAAATAAGAAATTTTATATATTCCTTTGCATCGAAACCAAATTTTGCAATATCATTTTTGCATGCTTTTACCATTTCTATACTTATCTCATTTTTTATTTCCTTAACTTTTTTGAATTTTGACATAATTATCTAGTTAAAATTTTTAATATTGTTTCCACAGTCCACTTATCTTTATATTCTTTTTTTGCCTGACTGGTCGCTTGAACAATTTTATCATCAGAAAAATTTGCCACCTCAACTCCAGCACGCAAATGCCTTTTAATAGCAGCAGACACTTCTTTTTCCGAATCAAACAATAACCCCTTTTCCTCAAAATAATGCCCAATAACATTTATATGACGCCGATTAGAATTTCCCATTTTTTTTAAATACTCACTAAAAACAAAAAGCGCGGAGCTTGTCTCCGCAGATGGTTCTTCTTTTGGTTCTTCTTTATAGTTCTTCTTAGGGTACACGTGGGTTCCACTTCGAGTACCCTCGGGTTCCACTTCCGAGTACTCAGGTTCCACTTTAGTGGATACGTGGGTTCCACTTTCATATAATTCTATATTTAATTTCCATAAATCAACAATTATAAATTGTCTGACATTACCTCCTTTTACTTTTTTTTGATTTATTTCTTTTATCCATTCTCTTTTTAAAAGTTTTGCAATTGTTGAATTTATAGTTCTTTTTGCAATTCCTAATTTTTTTGATAAAAAATTTAATGATGCAAAACAGGAACCTGTTTCTCCTGCTATCCTTTTCATAACTAAATAAAGTGATTGCTCATAGGCAGTTGAATGATTAATTATCATATTTGGTATTTGAGTAAAATACTTTTTATCTCCGCTATTATCTTGTATTTTTATCCTATTCATAAAATTTCAAACTAAATAGAACATACAAGAGCTTTTGCAGAACTTGTATGTTCAACTTAATTTGTAATAGGCAAAAGCTTTTATTCATAATAAAATTATATCAAATAAAGGTTTAAATGTAAATGTTAATAACTTTTATTCTTTCCTTTTATCCCTTTTGATTATCCACGAAAACTTGTAAGAAAACGTAATAAACTAAAGGAATAAAAAGAAATTATGAAAATTAGATTCATTTTATCTTTTTTACAGGAAATGTACATTTTTGAAGGCTCATTTTCAGAGATTTTCTTTCTAGTCCTTAAAATACCTATATTTTATATAGGTTAAATTAGTTATTAACAGTTTGATATGGTTAAACCTGTACATCTCGTATTAATTAGTATATAGTATGTTTAATAGAATATGAAAAATAAAACAAAAGAAGCATTAATAGGTTTACAAACAGCACGAGCCAAGTTGCATACTGGCGGTAATTATGATGAGTGCATGGAAGAAGCCAAAATACATTTAGCAGTCTTAAATGAAGCAGGTCGAAAGGTTGCTAAAAAATTTGGAAAGAAATATAAAAATCTTAATTTAACATCAATAATGCGATGATACAATCAATAATAATAGGATTAATAGTTTGTTATTTATTAACTAAATTAGAAATATGAAAAAGCAATTATCAATGGAACAGTACTTAAAGACCTTAGGATTGGACGTAAAGAGTGTCAGGTGTGACCACGTCGGTCGCCTGTTCATTCTTATTGATGGGATGGAGGAAATACCATTTGACACCAAAATCACTCTCAGAGGGTTCTATAAAGAGGTTGAAATTCCTGAAAAGTATCAAACATTGGAAAATTTAGAAATAATTAGGAAATTGAAATGAATTCAATTAGACCTTGTAGCAAATGTAATTCAAATGAAAATGTTCGATTCATTCTTAAAACGACTCTTTGGATATGTGAAGAATGTGAAAAATTAGAAAAATATAATTGTCAAAAATGTTTAGATACAGGAAAAATTGAAATATTAGGAGATGGCGATAATTTTGAAGTTGATGTAATTGGAATTAAAAAATGTATTTGTCAAATAAAATAATTTATGTCATCAGGAAAATATAAACATAAACTAACACAAGGGTTTCAAAAATGTATATGTTAAGTAGATTAATAATAAATTAAAAAAATATGAAATTCAAAGTAAAAATTAGTGGCATAGCACCTTTGCTTCAAGCAAAGCATCCTACGCCAAAAGAAGAACAAGAAATACTAAAAAGAAAATCTAGTCCAAAAGCGAAAGTAAAAGACTTAACAGACAAAGAACAGTTTGATATGCACTCTTACAAGACTGCGAGTGGTAAGTTCATGCAACCTTCAGAAATGATTGAAGCCGCAATGACGAGAGCTGCAACAACTTTCAAGATGGAGGGTAAAAAATCTTTTAAGGATGTAATCAAAGGTGGTCTAATCATAGACCCTGTTGAGATACTTCATCAGAATCAGAAGCCGACTATGGATGCCCGATGGGGACGGAATAAAAACACTGGTGGAGCCGTCTGGGTTGTTCGCCCTGTCTTTAACAAATGGAATTTATCTTTCACGATTGACTTACTTCAAGACGAAAGGGTATCACCAGAAATGTTGAAATCTATTTTGGAGTATGCGGGAATTTATGTCGGTATCGGTGCATGGAGACCGAAATTCGGTAGGTTTGAAGTAGTTTCGTTTGAACCAGTAAAGTAATGCTTTTCCAGTGTAGCGAAGTATAGTATCGCCACGTGAAGTAATGTCAAGCAAAGTCCAGCGAAGTTTAGTCCAGTACAGCTTTCGTAGTCAAGTAAGTAAAGGTCGGCATTATTAGAAATATGAAAAACAAAATGAAAAAATTATTGAAAGTGTATCAGAAAGATAAAATGGAACATATTGAGAATCTAAATCTCGTGCAGTTAAGTCGAGATTTACTTGAAGCAATGGTTGAAAGCACAGCCATAATGGAAGGTAGGAAGATGACGGAGCAAGGACTAAAAGAAGCGAAAATCGTTCTTGGCTACCTCAATGCCGCCAACACAAATGTCAAAACACGAATTGGGTGGTTTCGAATGCAGGGTTTGGAAGACAAGGTTAGAAAAGTGAAGGATAGAACAGAAAAAGTAGCACAACTAAAATAGTGTAGCTTCTAGAGTGTCGTGTGGTAATTTCCAGTTTGGTTATGTCCAGTTAGGTGCTGTAGAGTATTGCTTCTGAAGTGAGGTGAAGTTAATTGCAGTATTGTGAAGTCTAGTATGGCGAAGTTCAGTAGAGTTCTGCTTTTGAAGTTAGGTGCGGTCGAGTGTAGTGCCGTCTGCTGCGGTGAATTATTGCCCCGTGAAGTGTTGTGGAGTATTGCTTCTGTGGTGCGGTTGAGCAGTGTAATGTGTTGTTAGGTTTTGTAGCATTTTGTCGAGCACTGTCTTGCCTCTGGAGTATTGTTTTGTACAGTTGGGTCATGTCCAGCGATGTCGAGTCTGGTTCAGTCGAGTAATGTCCAGTGTTGCGATGTAGTGTTTTGTAAAGTCCTGCTTTTATAGTACCGTTCTGTTTTGTCTTGCGAGCTAAAGTGAGGTTCTGTAGAGCTTCTAAGAAAATGAAAGAATATAATTACGAAAAGAAAAAATGGATAGAGAAAGAGCCAAAAAGTTCATTAAAGAAACCGAAACTCTGTAAAGGTAGGCGTCCGCATCAAATGCAGATAATTCTTCCAACTCATGTGAAAACTACAAAACCAGTTTCACAAGAAACGATTGAAGAATACTACCGAAGTGAAAAACGCAGATACGATTTCGAGATGGCGGAGAATAAAATGTTAGAAGAAAAAGGCATTATTGTAAGTAGTTGGGTTTTCCAACCAGTTATTTATCTTCGATGCCAAGTGTGTGGTAAAAAAGATTATCAAAATAATAAAGAATAAAATGATGTTCAAAAACATATTCAAAGAAAAAGAATTGATTGACCGAGAATTGGCAGTATATCGCAAAGAAAAAATGGCAGAAATTGCGATGGAACTTTCGCAGAGTTATTTAGATAACAGAAAACAAATATCTGATAACGAACATAGTTTCCATCAAGAAAAAGAAGATTTAGGAATAGAACTTGCGACAATGCGAGCAAAAATAGAAGGTCTGCAACGTACAGAAAAAGAAATAAAGGAAGAACAAGATGAATACTACGTAGTTCTAGCAGCAAAAGATGAAATGATTAAGACATTGAAGACAGCTCTTTCGGAACTTACGGAGAAAATATCGCCGACATACATTACAAATAACAATAAATAAAAATGGAAAAAGATAAAATTATTCGTGATGCACAATACCGCAAAGGTTTATCTATTGCATTTTTCAACGCAACTAACGCTGCTGTTGAGTTTGCAAAGATAAATGGATTAGCTGGAATTATAGATGTAAAAAAATTCATTGCTGATTGGAGAGATTGGTTTTTAGAAGAACATAAAAATTATTATACAACTGTTATAGCAAATATTGGACAGAATTATAAAACATCTGAATCAATAGAAAAACTTAAAGTAACAAAAACATTAGAAGAGTTGCAAAATGTTTGGAGAATGTTTAGTCAAGACGAACGTAGTGATGGAGAAATTAGAAAGATTGCTCAAGAATTAAAAAAGCAATATGTCAAGCCATTAGAAAAAATAGTAAAGAAAAAAGATGAAAAGCAAAAGTAAAAAATCACCTTTCTTTAATAAGGAAGATAAAAAAGAAATGCTGTTTGATAGAAAAGTGAAAAAAATGTTTGAAGATGAAAAAGTTGATGCCGTATTATTCACTTATTTTAAAAATGGTAAATCACATATACAATTTTGTAATTTATGTGGCCATGATTTACATGAAATAAGTGAAATGATAGAAGGTTGGTCGGAAGAAGAATAATAATATGCCTATAGGAATATACAAAAGAACAACATATAATCCTGGAATGTTTAGAAAAGGCAAAGAACATAGAAATTGGAAAGGAAACAGACTTGGATACAATGGTGTTCATGGAAGAATTCAAAAAAAATATGGTAAAGCAATATATTGTCAAAATAGATATAGACAAATATTAAAATTTAAATGTACTGGAAAATCAAATATTTTTGATTATGCAAAAAGAAAAGGTTACAAATATACAATAAATATAAAAAAATATTATCAATTATGTCGAAATTGTCATATAAAATATGACAAAAATTGGATAAAAAAATATGAAAAAAATAAATATTGAACAAGGTTCTCCAGAATGGGAACAATTAAGAAAAACACATTTTACAGGAACGATGCTCAAAGGGATATGTGGAACTCCTAAGGCAAGACAGGAAATGTTGTATGAAGTAATTGCAAATCGTTTGATTCTGGGTGTTGATAGTGATACAGATTATGAGAATCCTATGGATCGAGGAAGTCGATTGGAGATAGATGCTGTAAGTGCATTTGAATTAGAAAAAAATGTTTCTATTGAACGTGTTGGATTTATAGAAAATGATGAAAATCCAATAATTTCGAATTCTCCTGATGGTTATGTTAAAGATACTGATGATAAAATTGCTATTGAGATAAAATGCCCTCTTGGAAAGAATTATGTCAAACTTTGGTTAACTAATAAAGTGCCAGAAGAATATCTTTATCAAGTATTTCAGTATTTTATAGTTAATCCAAAGTTAGAGAAATTATATTTTGTCGGGTATCATCCCCAAATTCAGGTTCACCCTCTCCATATTATCGAAGTATTCAGAAAAGATATATTACAAGAAATTGAAACTTGCAAGGTCGAGCAGGAGAAATTTTTATCAGAAGCTGAAGCAATTATTAAAAAAATAATCCCAGAATTATAGTTATGTTGTTAGAAAAAAAAGTTTCATTCGGAGTAGGATTTGCTAGAAAAAAGCCTTATGAGTATCAAGGTGTGAAATACGAAGCAGATATAAAAGACAATGATTTAGTTACTATTCTTGATGCCGGAAATATTGTTCAAGGACAGTTTGGAGTTCAAAACGTATTTAAGATTAAAACAAGAAATGGAGAGAAAGCAATGTCAATAAATCAATCATCTCAGAATAACTTGATTGATGCATTTGGAAAAGATACTACAAATTGGATTGGAAAAGAAGTAAAGGTTTGGATATTGAAAGCAATTGTTGCAGGAAAAATGCAGTTAATAGCATATCTTAGTGAGCCATCTTGGTCGATGGATGATGAAGGTAACTTTGCTAAATTAGGAGAACAAACAAAAGAAAAAGAAATAATGCCAGAAATAGAAGAAATGGAAGAAGAAACATTGGAAATTCCTGAAGGAGATACTCCATTTTAGTTATATGAGTACTTTCATTTTTACAGCAAAAGAAGGAAAACAAGATTTTGGTTCTCCTCATAATGAGGCAAGATTTAGAAATTATCTTAAAGAGTCAGAAGGCAAACTTTTTAGAATTGAACGTCAAATTACAACTCGTTCTCTTTCTCAAAATTCTCTTTATTGGTTATTTCTAGAAGTGATAGAAATGGAAACAGGAAACAATGCTCAAGAATTACATGAATATTTTAAAAGAAAATATCTTAAACCAATATTTATTAAAGTACTTGGTCATGAAATAAAAATTCCAGGGTCAACAAAAAATATGAAAAAAGTAGCATTTGGAGAATACTTAAATAAAATTTCTGCAGAAACAATGATTGCAATACCTGATACTGATAAATACATAAAAGAAAGAAATGATGCACCGTTATTAGTGGTCGATAATGAACAAAAAATTCATGATTAAACAAAATAAAATAAAAAATGAATTAGAAATGGAAAAAATATATCCTGAAAGATTTTACTCTCCTAGAGAGCTTGTAAAATTAAAAGTAGTACCTTGGAATAGTGCAATGACTTTTGGTTATCGATTAAAAGAACAGCAATGGATTAATATTTTTAAGCCAATGGTTGAAAAAAAAGGAAAAAGAAATTACACTCATATTCAAGGTTCAAATGTTCTTGATTTCATGGCACTTGCCTCGCAAGGCAAAATTAAAATTAATTAAAAAATTATGAAACAAAAAATATTAGCAATTCGTAAAGTGTATGATTCAACAGTTAAAGTTCTTGATAAAGGAAGTGAAGTTACAACAAAAGGCATTGCAAAGCTTGCAAAATGTTCTTTGGAAACAGCAAGAATTAATTTGTTAAAACTTGTTAAAATGGGACAATTAAAAAGAGATAAAAAGACAAAAGAAATTATCGCATATAAATAAATGACGTATACTTATCCCCGAATTCAAAACCCCTATAAAAATACTGTATTCTTAATGCAGGAGACATTCGACATGAATAAATATTCCTTGTACCAAATTCCTTATCAAGGTAAAAATGGAGTTGTTATAAGGAGTATTACTCATGAGTTATTGCAAAAATTAATTGAAAAAGATATTATTAAAGTCGAGGAACGAGATAGGAGTTTTAATGACAAGAAATTTATTAGATTACCGCTCGAAATTCAGTTGGAACTATTTTAATTTATGGAAATCGGATTTGTTTATAAATGGACTAATTTAATAAATAACAAATATTACATTGGTTCTCATAAAGGAAAAATAACCGATAAATACATTGGAAGTGGATTAATATTTAGAAATGCAATTAAAAAATATGGGATTAATAATTTTGAAAGAACTTTTTTATATAGTGGTGTTGATTTTAGAATTCAAGAAGAAAAAATATTAAAAAAGTTAAATGTTGCAAATAATTTAAATTGTTATAATCTTAAAAATGAAGCACTTGGAGGAACATTCTTTGGAAAAGAAAATGGAATGTTTGGCAAGCATCTTTCAGAAAAAAGCAAAGCATTAATATCAAAGCATAGTCATATGAAAACAAAGAAAGGAAAATTAGCACATAGTATTGCAATGACAGGAAAAGGAAATGGGATGTATGGAAGAACACATACTGATTTTTCTAAAAACAAATTTAGAAATACAATGAAAAGATTAAAGGAGAATTGGGGATTTTTAAAATCAACAAGACATCATAAAGCTATTTTTTATAATATTTATGCAAGATTAAAAAGATGGGGAAATGAAACATCTCCAAGAGGAATGAAAACTTTAGAGATTGAAAATTTTGGAGTTACAATTCCACCTTACGTTCGATTTTGTAATTTTGAAAGTAGAAAACTTAAAGTTGGATATATTAAAACAGAACTTCGATGGTATTTAAAATCCGATCCGTATGATACAAGTATTATTGAACATGCAACTCTTTGGAAGGGGATGATAAATAAAGATGGATTAATAAATTCAAATTATGGTCCTTATATTTTTGGTAAACTTAATCAATTTGATTCTGTAATTAAAGAATTAACAAATGACAAAGATTCAAGACGTGCAGTTATTATGATATTGCAGCCTTATCATATTTTAAATGATGGTGAAGTTGATGTTCCATGTACTTTTGGTTTGAGTTTTAGAATTAGAAAAAATAAATTAAATATGACAGTAAAAATGCGTTCACAGGATTCTTATTTTGGATTAGGCTCAGACATTCCTATTTTTTCAATTATTCATGAAATGATATATATAATGTTAAAAGAAAAATATCCAGAATTAGAATATGGTGAATATTATCATTTTGTAGAATCATTCCATATTTATGAACGGCATTTTAAATTTTTAAAAGAATTGGGAAAATCATCAAAATATTCATTGGTTTTATGCCCTAAAATTTCTGGACCTGAAGAAGTTAAAATGATACGTTCTTTAGATTATTCAAATGTTCCTGAAAATTATAAGTTTTTACATTGGTTACTTTCATGAAATTCATAACTTCGTATGATACAGAAAAAGGAATTGCAATCATTGAAAAAATTAATGGCAAACGTATTTGTACTTATCTTGATAATATTATTTGGTATTTTTATCTTTTATCGAAAGATGTTTCAACAAACAAAGAATTAATTGAAAAATATATTCATCTTGGATTAATTACTAAAGTAGAAAGACTTAAAGATAATCCCGAGTATGCCAAAGTGTATGCTCGAAAAGAACGAGGAGACTGCAATATAAACGATTTCAAAGAAGAAGCACACATGAGAAGTATCCCTTTATTTGAATTTGATTTGTCAAAATCTAAAAGATATTTGATTGATAATAATATTGAAATGGAAACGAATCTTCGGGTTCTCTATTATGACATAGAAACTTCAGATGAAATTGGAAATATTGAAATCGGACGAGATGAAATTCTATCTTGGGCTGCATGTGACCAAGAAGGGAAAACATGGAAAAAAGCAGGAAATGAAGAAAAAATTCTTAGGTCCTTTACAAAGTTAATAGAAAAATACGATATAATCGCATCATGGAATGGTGATGAGTTTGATTTGCCATATTTGCAAATGAGATGTTTAAAGTACGGAATTGTGTATTATTGGCAGACAATTATACATATAGATTTACTTCAGAGGGTTTTTAAACTCTACGCGTATGATGCAACTCATATTGGACTTGAGAACTTTAAACTCAACACCGTAGGTAAATTCTTCTTAGGAAAAGAAAAGATTGAACTTCAAGGGAAAAAAATTCATGAATTGTATAAAGAAAATCTTGATTTACTTCTTGAATATAATCTAAATGATACACTTATTCTAAAAGAACTTGATGAAAAACTTCAAATCATTCCTTTAATGATTGCTGAATGTTCTTTGACTTACTCATCTTTAAATAAATTTTATGTAGGAGAACTTATTGATAATTACATATTAAGAAAAGCAAAGAGTAAAGGAGTTATTTTAGAATCAAAAGCATCAAAATTCAAGATGGAAGATTTAAGAACTACATTTATTTCTGGAGGTTATGTAAAGGAACCATTAAAAGGTTATTATGATAATGTCCATGTTTGTGACTTCAAATCTCTCTACCCTTCAATTATTATCGGATGGAATATTGGCATTGATGTCCTTGATAAAAATCTTTCAGAACAAGGAGAGGTTGCATATCTCAAGTTTCTTAATGGTAAAAAAATAGAAGAGAAAAAATATAAAGAATGGATTGAATTTCTTAAATTAGAGAAGTTAAGATTAGACCCTGAAAATAAATACTTTCAAGCGGCAAACAATTCGTTTTTTAAAAAAGAAGAAAGTTTAATTCCTAATATAGTTCAAGAATTTCTTGATTTACGAAAAGTATATCGAGACAAACTTAAAAATTTGGAAGTTGGAACCTCAGAATATAATTTAACATTTGCAAATAGCATGATTTATAAAGAATTAGCAAATAGCATGTTTGGCATTACATGTCAAGCAAGTTCAAGATATTTTAATAAATATACTTCTCAAGGGATTACTGTTACAGGACAATTTTTAAATAAAATGAGTGCTTGGATTGCAGAACAACAAGGATTAAAAGTAATATATGGTGATACTGATAGTATATTTTGTACAGGCCCAATCGTTATAAACAGTTTAAACAGTGTTATGAACAATATGATAAATGAGGATTTTGGACTTGTTAAAAATATTGTAACTTTAGAATATGAAAAGATGTATAGCAAATTTTTACTTTTAGAAAAGAAAAAGTATTCTGGACTTTTAGGAATGAAAGATGGAAAACAAGTTAACAAACTCTTTTCTCGTGGTACCACTGATGTACAAAAATCTAATACTAAATATGGAATCGAGATGTATATGGAAGTAATCAATTTAATTTTTAGTGGTGTTTCTTTTGAAAAGATGATAGAATTTATTAAGAAAAAACAAAAGGAATTATATAACGGTAAGGTTGATGTAAAACAGTTAGTTAAAACAATTAAAGTGACAAAAAATCCAGAAGATTATGCAGTTAATAGTGTAAATTCAAGATTGGTCGAAAGATTATTAAATGAAAAGAAAATCCTTCCAATAAATCCAAGCAAGAAAAAAATGGGAACAAGATTAAGTTATGTAATTACTAATATTAATGGTCGAAATGAAGCAATGTTAATTGACGAGTTAAAAACAACGCCTGATTATACTTATTACTGGGAAAAAGAAATCTTTGCACCTATTAAACGAGTATGTCAGGTAGTTTGGCCGAAAATTGATTGGGAAATTTATAATTTAGAAAAACAACAAGCAACTTTATTCTAATGAAACAAACAATAATTATTTTAATAGGTCATGATACTTCAGGCAAATCAAGCATTGCAAAAGAATTATCTAAAAAATTAAATTTACCTATATGGAAAATGAAAACTCCAAAACATTTTTGGGACCCAATCGTTGCTCAAAGATATTCTCAAGAAACCATAACACAAATAACAGAACAAACAAACGTTTCTTATATCTCTGACCGAGGATTTCCATGTGATTGGATGTATAGTAAATTATTTGCTAGGTCTTTTGATTATGAAAAAGCTATTGACACAGATATTAGATTTAGTAAAATGAATACATTAATAGTGTTATGTTACAAAACTAAAGATAAATTTCTGCACGATGAAGAAGACAAAGACTTTGTTTCAATCAATGATTATCAAAAAATGACAAACATTTATTTAGATTATCTTAATCAAACACAATGTCGATATATTAAAATAAATACAAATAATGAAAATATTACAAATCAGATTAATGAAATTGTAAAACATATATGATAGCACTATACAAGATTTTTAAGCCTGTTTTTTTTCATGATGATAATTCTGATGTTGCTGCATGGTCATATGAGGTAGTTAATCTTGCAAAGATATTATTTAAAAATGGACATGAAGTTTGTATGATTTCAGAATCTGATTTAAAAGAAAATGATGATATTAAAATTGGAAATATTAATGAATGGTATAGTAGAATAATAATAATCGGAGGAACTTTTAAAGAAGACAAATATCGTGATGGTGTTATTAAAAAACTCTCAAAACAATGTACTCGTTTAGATTTTATTTTAACAGACCTTGCACTTCAGCCAGATAACAAAGACCTATATAAGTACTTCACAAATATTTATACAATGGCCTCTCAACCTATTATACAAGCCAAAGATATATGGGGATTTCCAATTCCTGAAATATATGGAGGATTAGCTGAACTTAGATTATATGATATCAAAATGGAAGAAATACCAGAAAAAACTATTGAATTTTATTTTGGAGGCACTGAAAGAAAAAGACTTGATGATTTTCTTGAATATATTTGGCGTCCTGGACATGTTATTACAACAAAATCTAAATTTCTAGGAATAGAAAATAGAAGTACAAGAACTGAATTTCTTAAAACTCTTTCAAAAACAAAATATTCAATTTGTATTGCAGACCCTGAATGTAATGAAAAACATTTTATGTCTCCTCGTCCTTATGAATGTTTTGTTAATGATATTATAGCCTTTACAGATTCTAAATTTGATATTGATGGAAAAATTATACCTAAAGATTCTTGGTTACGAGTTCATAATTATAAAGAACTCCGTGAAAAAATGAATGAACTCAATGAAAACAAAGAAAAATATAATGAAATTATTGCTTGGCAACATTTACAAATTACTGAAGATAAAATTAATGGTGATTATATTTATAACATAATTAAATGAAAACAAAAATAACACTTGTGACTGGAGGATGTGGCTTTGTCGGAAGACATTTAGTAAAAAGACTTCTTAAAAGAGAAGATACTATTTGGATTATTGATGATTTAAGTACAGGAAAAGAACCAAGTTTATGGTTAAGTAAAGAAGAAATGCGTCAGATTAATTTCATTCATGATGATTTACTTTATTGTCTTGAAAAGGAAATGAAAAGTCCGACATTTCCTGAATTTGATGAAGTTTATCATCTTGCCTCAATTGTCGGAGGAAGGGCACTTATTGATGGGGACCCGTTGCTTGTAGCCAAAGATTTAGCCATAGATAGTGTATTCTTTACTTGGCTGACCAGGAAGGCCTCTCGGGTCAACAGCGTGCTTTACGCGTCATCCTCTGCTGCCTATCCAATATACCAGCAAACAAATGTTAATATAACTAAACTTACAGAGAATATGATTAAGTTTGATAAAACATTATACGTTCCTGATATGACTTATGGTTGGAGCAAGTTAACAGGGGAATACCTTGCATCTTTAGCACACAAAGTATATGGAAAACATGTAGTATGTGTTAGACCTTTTAGTGGATATGGAGAGGACCAAGATTTGACTTATCCTATTCCTTCTTTGGCACTTCGTGTAAAAAATCATGATAATCCAATTGAAGTTTGGGGTGATGGAGAGCAATCAAGAGATTTTGTATATATTGAAGATTGCATTACCGCAATGATGTTGGCAATCAATGCAACAAGTGGAGAAAGTTATAATATTTCTTCTGGTGTTCTTACTTCATTTAATGAAATAATTAAATATCTTTGTGAATTAGAAGGTCATAAAGGAAAAATAAAACATCTTCTTGATAAACCTGTTGGTGTTAAAAATAGATATGGTGATTCTTCTAAATTATATAAAGATACAGGTTGGGTTCCTGAATACTTTTTAAAAGAAGGATTACAAATTGTTTTAAATCATATAAAAAAATAAACTAAAACTCCCCCGTAAAGGAGGAGTCTCAGCTATGAAACGGCAAAAAGAAGATTTGTAAAAAACTTTTTGCCTAAAATCCGATAGTTAACAAATATCGGATATGCCAAAGGAAATTAAAAACTTCGGCACTTGAAAATTATAACACAAAAATAAAAGCGTGAGTAAAAACCCACGCTTTGTGTTTCGACCTAGTCCGAGCCAGGGAGATGGTCGAGCCCCCTTAAAAACAAAAGAACAACAGGACTATGATGAAGAACAATGTGCAACACAGTCCTTCAAACAACCACGATTTGATTTCATCTGTCATAGGCATTCCTTAGTTAAAAACAAAGAACACCAAAAACACTGCGACAAAGATGAGGAAACAAATGATTTCAAACAACCATTGTCTGACCCACATTTTGATTCTGTAGCGGTTCACTTTTCATCCTTTCCATATAAAGTTTCAAACAATCGAAACAGTATATTTGAAGTTTCCCGTCATGAAGAATGGCGTAGATAATTTCATTGAGTGGTTTGGTAGCTCTGCAATTATCGCAGACTTTTGTCTCCTCTGGGTTCATGATGTCCTTTCTACAGTGTCCAAATAGGCACAGAGCATATCCGGACAGTGAGGTTTGTTTGAGTCCGTTTAATCCGCACCTTCCGCCTCCTTTGGGGGATTGTTAGCGGGAGTTTTAGGCACAAGAACCTGCGGCTCGCTTCCTGTGTCAGCTTGATGGGTTTCATGTTTTCCTTTCTTTTGGTTTACGTATGCATTGAGACAGTTTACATCTTTACATATCCAAGTCTCTACTCCATTACTGCACTGCATGGCGATTCTTGGATAACGGTTGCCGCAGATTACGCATGTTCTCAGGTCGTGGTTTTCAGGTGGCATAGATAGTTTATGTGAAGGACGTTTCTTCTATTATATATAAAAGAAAAAATCCCGACTAGCGAGATTTCTTCTTAAGTCCTTATATTGTTTCTCCCATGTTCTCCAGTCGTGACCAGAGAATAGCT
>Ga0193700_1000013_pt1 | contig 40996 bp, 63 predicted proteins | sample U3s1metaG_FD_143057 | JGI IMG/M metagenome (GOLD analysis project Ga0193700, IMG submission 143057) | Soil microbial communities from a riparian zone of the East river system, Colorado, United States - U3s1 | ecosystem: Environmental > Terrestrial > Soil > Riparian zone | place: USA: East River... | reverse complement strand
CGGGGCAATAACCTTGCCCCCTTTGTGTTTTTAGTGTATAATGTAGCAGTACCCGCTTATTATGCGGCTCTACACCTCATATATGAATCAGAAGTCGGCGTAAAATCGCCGGCTTTCTGCGTTTTAGAGTTATCCACTTTTAATTCACTTGGAAGATATTTACCTTGCCGAATTTTTGGTATAATTGATATACTCTTGGGATGAAGATACTATCGCTATCTCCCAAGAGGGCGGTAGTATTTTCATTTTTGGGTCGAGTATGTATTACATCACTATTTCAAATGGTTTGTTAAAAGATGGACATAGAAAAAGGATCAGCTCCGCAGTTTGGGAGTTTATGTGGCTCATAGATAAAATTACAAAAATAGATGATGCGGGTATGGGTTGGGTTTTAGGTGGAAAACCAATCAAACTAAAGGATATGGCAGATGGAGTAGAAGAGATGACTATTTCAAGAAACCTAGATAAATTAGAAGCGGAGGGCTATATCAAAAAAATCAGAACCCCTTATGGATTGAGTATCAGAGTGATGAAAGCCAAAAAGAGATTCAACAAAAATGTAGAATCTATTAGATTCAACAAAAATGTAGAATCTCCTAACGAAAATGTAGAATCTAATAAGACAGTAACAGTAGACAAAGACAGAATAGACACCAAACAGGGTTTGGAGGAGATAAATCTTCTTATAAAGTCCTTTGAAGCAATCAACCCAAATGCAAAGAATTTCTACAAACGACCCAACCAAAGAAGTGCATGCGCGGAGCTTATTTCACTTTTTGGGTTTGAAAGAATAAAGAATGTAATTGAGAATACTCTACCCAAAACGAATAAACTAGAGTATTTACCTACAATTATCAGTCCGACACAACTTTTAGAGAAATGGTCGTCTCTTGAAGCTGGGATATTAAAATTAAAGGGCAAACAAAAAGAAAAGCCCAAAATAGCATTCCAATGAAAATAAAGATAATCACAGGGTTTAGGCAAGAGCAGTATTTAGTTATAGAAGCTGACGAAGCACACAAGGCATACTATTTGTTTCTACATCCGGAGGAGAGGGGCGTGTTTAGTAATGGTTTGGCGTTAATAGGAAAGAATATACAAGAGATTCAACCCGCGTATAATGAAACTATGGGGTGGAATCCGACACATACGCTGGACGATGATGATTGGAACGAAATTCGCGCTAAAGGAGTGGATAAAAAATTAAGAGACGCCCTGTTTGATGCAAAACAAGTAGCATCCTTGGCGGGAAAAAATCCGCAAGTCTTGGAATTACCTTTAGAAGAAGCAAAAACTAAACTACTTAAATGAAAAAACAACCACAAAAAAGAAGAGTGGAAGGATATATGGATGAAGCAAGGGGTGTATATGTCATAACTGCCGATCCTGACCAAGTTCTTTCACCACAGGAGTCAGAACATCCACTAGAGGATATTGATGCAGAAAAGATGAAATTATTATTTAAGAAATATCGTCCTTCATGGATGCCAAATGAAAACTCTTAATAGAATCTTAAAGTATTTGTGGAGCATATCATTCGGCTTTCGTCCTAGTAGAGGTCGTTACTTTATCCGCAGAAAGAAATGAAAGAACTAGAATTAAATAAAATACATAATGTGGATTGCCTAGAATTTATGAAAACTTTACCTGATAAGTGTATTGATTTGGTACTAACAGACCCGCCGTATGGAATAAACGTGGGTAAGCCAATCGAGAGAGAGAGTTGAAGTCGGCGGGGCAAAGCCGTTCGGTAAAGGTGGGCATACAAGGAGTATCGCCCCCAAAAGTTACTTGGGATTTGATGATACTAAAATCCCGAATAAAGAAGTATTCGAAGAAATGATGCGAATAAGCAAAAATCAAATTATCTTCGGTGGAAATTATTTTGTAGAGCATTTAAGTAATTCCTCTTGTTGGTTGGTTTGGGATAAAGACAATGGAGAAAGTTTTTTTGCTGATTGTGAGCTTATGTGGACATCCTTCAAAACCGCAATAAGAAAATATAAATGGAAATGGAACGGGATGCTACAAGAACAAATGGGCAGGAATAAAGAAGAACGATATCACCCTACTCAAAAACCGATAGAGTTGATGCGACAAATCTTGCGAGATTATTCCAAAGAAGGAGAAATTATTTTTGATCCATTTCTAGGAAGCGGTAGCACCGCAATAGCGTGTAAATTAGATAAGCGAAACTACATCGGCTGTGAAATATCCCCTAAATACTGCAAAATCGCCGAAGCAAGAATTAAAAGCATAAGCAACACCTTATTTTAGGAAGATATTAGTAATGAAATGAAAAAGATAATTTTAGATTTATGTGGGGGAACAGGAAGTTGGGCGAAACCTTATAAAGACGCGGGGTATAAAGTTTATACCATTACCTTGCCTGAATACGATATTTTGAAAACCATAATTGGAAAAGACGATATTACTTTTGTCGGGAAAGATAAAATTACCAGCGAAAAAGGGTTGCTCATAATGAAATCCGCTATTTACGGCATACTCGCCGCGCCTCCTTGCACTATGTTTTCATTCGCTCGGACGAATGCCAAAACACCCAGGGACTTAAAAGAAGGTATGGCTTGCGTAAGAATGTGCCTAGACATAATCTGGTCTTGTATGGAAGTGGAGCAGAATACCATTAAGAAAACCCTCCCTTTACAGTTCTGGGCTTTGGAAAATCCTTATCACGGGTTTCTTAAAAAGTTTCTCTCCACTCCGGCATTTACTTTTGACCCGTGGGAGTTCGGCGAAGCGTATCAAAAAAGAACAGCTCTGTGGGGAAATTTTAATGAGCCGAAAAAATCGCCAATACCAATGACTGAAGAAGCCAGAGCTAAGGCCAAAACAAACAGCACGCTCCATACACTTGGAGTTAAATTTGATTATTTGAAAAGCAAAGATATTCACCCTGAAGCATTTGGAAAGTTTGACCGTCAAACAAGACGGAGTATTACACCTGCAAAATTCGCCCGAGCATTCTTTGAAGCTAATCAATAACCTCTTTTCTTGACAAGAAAGTTATTAACACACTTAATGGGGCTAGGGCTTGCACTAGGGAAAGGTATATGCTAGGATGAAATTATGGAAGATTTAATACCAATAGATATATACAAAGAACCCTTGAAAAAGGTTGAAGGCGGTTTTGGGTATTTGGGCTGTATATTGCAGTCTAAAGATGAAAGCAAGATCCAATGTCATATCTGCGGAGAATTACACTACAATCTGGCTTTACATATTCGAAAACATAAAATTAGTGCGACAGAATATAAGGATAGGTTTCAACTTATGCACAAGACAAAATTGATTTCACGAGTTTGTAGAGATGAAGCACGAATGAGATTTATGAAAAACTTTTCTTTTGAGGAAAGAAAAGCAATGCAAGCGGAGGGACTGAAAAGATTATTGGCGAACCCACACAGAACCACTCAAGGGAAAAAAGAAACTTTGGAAATGAAAAACAAAAAAGGTTCTTGCCCCGACCAGATTATTGAAAAGATAAAGTCAGTGGCGACTGAACTAGGACATACACCTGCTATCGCGGAGTTTGTGGCATCCACTGATGGAGAAAAATACTTGAGATATATCAGACGAACTTTCAAAACTTTTCATAATGCTTTGAAAATCGCCAACCTTACTCCAAAAGAAATTAAACCTAGCAAGTTTACAGTATGGAAGTATAATCCTGAAACTCTGAAAGAATTTTTGAACATCTTTAGTCGAGAAGAAAATAGAATACCAAGATACTCAGATTTAGGAACAGGAATACTGCCTCATTACACAACTTACGCAAGACATTTCGGCACTTTAGAAAAAGCCCGCCAAGAAAGTGGGATTTATGATTTATTTTAATTTATTTTAATTTATGAAAACAAAACAGGTTATCTTAAAAGTTTTGATACCAAAGGATTATAAGCAATGGATAGAACGCTCCGCCAAGGAGGGAGATATTTCCGAGGCGGAGGTCGTGCGTTCTGTCTTAAAAGAAAAAATAGAAAAATAATATGGAAACATTAGAAAAAGAAAGAGATTTTTTAGAGAGCGAGCATAAAGCCGGTTACCACCAAACTTTCACCGAACATTGCTACGAGTGCGAAAAGCAAAACAGACTTATACAGGCGTTCCGCACCGTGAACCAAAAGCTGTACCGTGCATTCCCTTCTGACAACGAAGCATTACACAACCCTTATGGAGAAAATCTCCCGCTCGGCTATACGCCTGAATAAATATATGTCTTACTCAAATCAATCACAATTAGAAGATGAATGGTCAAACCAAGGCATCGAAGTCAGGATTACGCGCGCCGATGGTCAATATCTTTTCAGGAAATATAACTTGAAAGACGGGCAAGTGCCAGCCGCCGCCCAAGATGGATTACAAGAAATGGTCGATGAACTTTTAGACACGAGCGAGATATCAAATGAATAAAGAACTAGGCGTTACAATTTTATTGACAAGTTTCACTATGTTAGCAATTCTAGGAATTATAATTTATGGCTAAAAATTTAGAAGAAAAAGCAATAGACTTCAAAGGCAAGAAATATGTCCTCGTGGCGGATCGGGTGATTTACTTTAACGAACAGTACCCTGAAGGTTCAATAACGACAGAATTAGTAAGTGCGCCAGAGGCGGATACTGTTATAATTAAAGCAATAGTTAAGCCGAATGAGAAACAGACGTTTACGGGCTATTCGCAGGCAACGTGGGGCGAGGGCTACATAAACAAAACTTCAGCTTTAGAGAACGCCGAAACTTCGGCAGTTGGAAGGGCTTTAGCTTTTATGGGAATTGGAGTTATTGAAAGTATCGCCAGCATTGATGAGATAAAAAAAACAACCACAGGTCGTAAAGAATACAATGCCAAGAATAAAAAAGACCAAGACGAAGGTGTTGACCCATTAGAAGGAAATGATGTAGATATATTCTAAAATGATAATTATTAAAAACTTTTCAGTATTTCGTAGCAAGCCAAGCGAGAATGAAAAAGCGCCTACTCACCGATTAAGCGCAAAAATAGGCGAGAAGTACGAAACAATAGGGTCGGCTTGGACTAAGACTTCGCCTAAAGGTGATAAGTTCCTTTCAGCCAAGTTAATGGATGCGTATATTGACCACACGGACAACGCAAAATCCCGTAGAAGCATAGTCCTGTGTTTTGAAGAAGATTTAAGAGTATTGGCGAAGTTGGCAGAAGTGGAGTTAGATACGCCCGCAGAAGCCCCGCAGAAGCCCGCTAAAGCCCCTACAAGCGATTTAGATGTAATTTAAGCCCTTTATGCCTATCATTATCAAAAACGAAGAATGGTATGAGGCACTGGTAGAAGAATGCAAGGCAATTATCACGGAGGCAGTTTTTACATCTAGGTGGGCTTTGGTAGAGGGATATTGGGAGTTGGGAAAAAGGATTTCTGAAGAAAATAAGAACTTTGAAAGAAATAAAATATACGGACAAAAGATTGTGCAAGGGCTTGCAGAATCTTTAGGCATAGCTAGTAGGACTATTCATTATGCGATTAAAGCCTATGAAAAATATCCTGAAATTGGTAGTATGCCAGAAGGGAAAAACCTCACATGGAATAAATTGATAACACTGTATCTTCCTGAACCAAAGAAAATAGACTTAATAAATGAATTACCAACTGGTAAATTTCAAGTTATTTATGCCGATCCGCCATGGGATGTTAAAGCGGGTCCCGACTGGGGAAGTGGTGAAGAAAGCAAGGATTTACTTTACCCAACAATGTCAATAGAAGAAATAACAGCAATACCTGTTAAAAACCTAGCCGATGAAAATGCTCACTTATATTTATGGGTGATAAATAAATATATAAGAGAAAGTTATGATATTGCTAGGGCTTGGGGATTTGAACCTAGTTGTTTATTGACATGGGTAAAACCGCCACATGGTATTGGATTAGGGGGAACATTTGTGCAAACAACGGAACACCTTTTATTCTGTCGTAGGGGAACACTAGAAGCGAATAAAAGAATTGATACTACTTGGTTTGAATATCCTCGCCTGCAACACTCAGAAAAACCTAAAGAATTCAGGGAAATGATAGAAGCAATATCGCCAGGGAATCGTATAGAATTATTCGCAAGAGAAAAAATAAAAGGTTGGCAAGTTTGGGGAAATGAAGTTTAATTTATGGGAATAATACAAGAAGGGATTGAAGCCGAGCAATGGTTTCTACAAGAATGTAATAAAAGGGAGATAAAATGTTTTCAACCTGACGCTATTACAATGGAAAATGGGACTTGGGTAGTTAATGAAGTTAAACACCAAGAACCATACACTCCTCCTCCTTTTATGGGTCATGGATTACCAAGATGGCAAATAATGACTAGGATGGGATTCTGGACGCTTACAGGAATAAGAATTCGTCTAGTTATTAAAGAAAAAGGAAGCGATGATAAATACTGGCAGTGGTTGGATGTTTTAGAAAAAGGAAAATTCCATGATACATTCAGGAAACAACCAAGAAGAATTTATCCCATTACAAGTTTTATAAAATTTAACGAATTTATATGAACACAAAAACATACGAACCAATACCGGCATTCAACGACCACAAAAACTGTCAAGGACATTCAAACTTTATGTTGTCCTGTGAATACACAAAAAAGGAAGATAGGGATTTATTATCAGAAGTATTATCACGATACATTGAAACGGACAAAGTTACGCAAGAAAAGTAAGCAGAAGATTCCGATTCTTAAAAGAAAATTATGGAAAGTATTTTCTGATTATATTAAGAAGAGGGATAAAAACATTTGTTTCACTTGTTCACGAAGATGTGAAGGTAGCGGGGCGCACGCCGGACACTTCATTCCAAAATCAGTCGGCGGACTCGCGTTATACTTTGATGAAGACAATGTTCATACGCAATGCTTTAACTGCAACATCAATCTTTCCGGCAACCAATATATTTATGGAATAAAGCTCGGCGAAGAAAAAGTAATTATGCTAAACATCCTAAAAACCGCCTACACAAAATGGACCGCCGAAGTATATTTAGAGAAAATTGAGCATTACAAGAAATTATTATGAAATACTTAATAAGCATTCCAGCTATTATTCTAGCTGTCCTTACTTACGGGTGTTCTTATTCCTTCCCTACTTACGCTTGGCACTTTGGCTGGATAGGAGGAGCGTTAGCGGTGTATATTATTAAAAATATATGAATGAACCAGAAATAGTCTATATACACAAAAAAATCAGCGCTCCCATTTTATGGGAGAAAATTTATTATAATCAAGAATTGATTGATGGTTCTAAAAACTTGCGAGGAAAGGAAACAGGTAAGTGGCAAGGGGTAGCATTTCTTTATAGATTTTTAATTCTTAAAGGTGTGAACAAGAATAGATTTCTAATTAAACCTTTTATTGAAGAATATGGAGGAAATAATGAAGAAGAGATGGTCGTAGCTCTTGAAAAGTTGGTAGAAGGAAAAGGAGAATGGAATACAAAAGGGAAGCATTTTAAGGAAGTAAATTTTTTCCCCGAAGAAGTGAACCAAAAATTATTAGAATTTAATTTAGAAAAATATGTCAAAAAAATATCCTAAAGTTATTTTCGTGCAATGTCAAGGAGAAGAAGGGGAAGAGTATTTTGAGGGTTATGAAAACTTTGAAGAATTGCGTGATGATGGAAAGATAGGCGTTTATGTCTTAAAAGAAATAAAAAATCGCAGAACAGAAATAAAACTTGAATAGTTTATTAAAAGATTTATCAAGAGTATAAAGAAATGAAAGAACTACCAAAAAGATTTACCGAAGCTCCTAGAGCAAAAATCTCCCATATTCTAATAGAAGAATTGGAAAAATGGGAAAGCACCACAGCCGTCACCGATAAAGAATTTTTAAGATTGGTGGATAAATTATCAAAGTTAGTTGCGTAGATTAAAAGAAAATGAAAAAGATTTTACAAATTATTCAAAAGTTTCCTTGTAAATATGGCATTCATGCTTGGTCTTATACCAGAAAGGGTAGTAATAGAAAAAGTTATTGCTTCGCTTGTTTAATTAAAAGTACCCCCGCTCTCATAGAGAGATAAATATATGAATGACGTAGAATTAGAATTAAGACAATGCAAAGGCTGTTTCACTATGAAGAATTTTGCCGTTCATTCTAAAGAAGGACTATGTTTCAGATGTCTTGACAGGGCGGAGGCGAAAAGAGAAATTAAGGAAGAATTGATAAAGGAGATTAAAGCTCTGAAAGAAAAAGAATCGCCGCACGCAGGATATAGTAGAGTGGAAGCAAGTATGTATTCTTTTGCAAAAGGATTTAATTCGGCAATAGAAAAGATTATAAAGAAATTATCTGAAGAGAAATGAAAGAATTTAATCCGCAGTCGTGGTCAATAAAAGATGAGATTCAAAAAAGAGCGAACCTTGAAGCACTCGTTGAATGGTCAAAAACTCCACCCATACCTACACCAAAAGTGATAGAATCAAAACCAATCTCTTGGTCGGCGAGATTGCGAAGTTTACTAAAAAGTTTTATAATATAAACATGATAATTCAAGCAAACACAATATTAAAAGATTTCGCTGGCAAAGAGCTGAAACAGGATGGGGAGAATCTAACTCTAGGTAAGGCACTCTCAAATTGTCTTTTGACCTCTAAAGTAACAGGAAAAATGAAACTATATCTCTTGGCGCAAAAACTATTTAGCCAAGACAAAGTGGAAGTAGATGAGAGTGATTTGAATTTGATTAAAAATTGTGCTGAAGGGAGTGAAATGTATCACGCTTTGGTTATTGGACAAGTTCAATTATTGTTAAGTGGAGTAAAATGAGGAAAGGTTTGAAGGGATTTCCTAGAGAAAGATTATGTGTTGATTGTGAGAAGGAATTTATATCCAATACTCCTAGAAACATAAGGTGTGGAAGTGTTTTTGAAAAAGGAAGTTGCACATATACAAATAACTTAAAACGACAAAAAGAAATTAGATATCCAAGATATAAGGAACGTGATTATGAGGTGCGGAGAATTAAGAGGCGGAAGCCCGAAGTTAAGAAAAAAATAGCAGAACGAATCAAGAGATGGAGTAAAACGGAACAGGGTAGAATATCCTTAAAGAGAGCTCGTAAAAAGTTTGCTCCAAAAATGCTAGAACTTACACGAAAAAGGAGACTTCTTAAGAAAGGAATTATGGGCACATACACGGAAGCAGATTGGGATAGAAAGAAAAAAGAATTTAATTATTGTTGCGCTAGGTGTGGTATTCCTGAAAGTCGTTTAAAGGAATTGTGGGGAAAGCAACATTGGAAATTGACAAGAGACCATATTTTACCGATTAGTAAAGGCGGAACTGATAGAATTATAAATATCCAACCTCTTTGTATAAGCTGCAACTGTAAAAAACATGACGCAATAGATTTTAATTTTAAGGTTGGGATAACTTTTGGTGCATGGGATTTTGTTCATGCAGGACACTGCATGACATTCCAAGAATGTAAACAATATTGTGAATACCTAATTGTGGGATTGCATGAAGACCCTAGTATTGAAAGACCTGAAAAAAATAAACCTATAATGACAGTAGAGGAAAGGTTAATTATTTTATCTGGGAACAGATATATTGATAACATTATTGTATATAAAACAGAAAATGATTTGTTAAAGATATTAGAAAATGTAAGACCAGATGTTAGAATTATAGGTGAAGACCATAAAGGCAAACCATTCACAGGAGATAATTTACCACTTAAAACTATTTTTAACAGTCGCCAGCACACATATTCGAGTGCCTCATTAAGACAACGGATTAAAGATTCATTATGAAACACCTCTTCCTAGATATGGACAATACTGTTTGTGAATCCCGACAGGATATTTCAGATAAAATGTTAGAGGTATTGCAACATTTAGGAAGAACACATAATATCGTAGTTATAAGCGGCGCGCAGAAAGAAAGAATGAGGGATCAGTTAAATAACTTGGAATGTATTACGATGGCGCAATCTGGCAACGATACCTATTTATGGAAAAAAACCTTAACAGAAAATGAAAAGAAAAAGATACTAAACCACATAAATAAAATAGTGGAAGTCAAGCCAGATATGATAGATGATAGAGGTTGTTTGATAGCATTGAGTTTGGTGGGGCATAACGCTCCCATAGAATTGAAAAAGACATATGACCCCACAGGAAAGATACGAGAGAAGATACTAAAAGATAAGCCATTTTTGAATAATAAGCTAGAATGTAGGATAGCTGGAACAACCTGTTTAGACTATACTAGAAAGGATGGTACGAAGGGTAAGAACATAGAACGCTTTATACGTCAAATGGAATGGAATAAAAAAGATTGTATATACTTCGGAGATAAACTTATGAAAGGCGGAAATGATGAGTCTGTGATAGGAGTTATACCTGTTGTAGAGGTTGGAAATCCACAGGAACTTATGCTAAAATTAAAAGAATTATATGACTAAAATCTGTATTACAGGCGCAGCAGGATTTGTCGGGCATCATATTGTAGAACACTTTTTGAAGAACTCGGATTGGGAAATTATTGTGTTAGATAAACTAACTTACGCGGCGTCCGGTATGGACAGACTACGAGATATCAAAGCATTTGACGCAAATAGGGTAAAGATGTTTGCGGTGGATTTACAACAACCTTTGTCTCACGGAGTAAAACAAGAGATAGGCGAAGTGGATTATATTTTAAACCTCGCCAGTGAAAGCCATGTGGATAGAAGTATCGCCAACCCAGTCCCTTTTATAGAAAACAATGTTAAATTAGTTTTGACGATATTGGAATGGGCTAGGGAATTAAAGGGATTAAAGAAGTTTATACAATTTTCTACCGACGAGGCATACGGCACAGCCGAAGATGGTGTGGCTTATAAAGAGGGGGATAGGCATAATGCTGGGAATCCATATTCTGCTAGTAAAGACGCGCAGGAGGCAATTTGCAGGGCTTATGCTAACACCTATGGCTTGTCGATAAATATAACTAATGCGATGAACGTAATAGGCGAACGCCAGCACCCTGAAAAGTTTGTGCCAATTTGTATCAGAAAAATTTTGAATGATGAAGTAATTCAAATCCATGCAAACGCGGACTTAACAAAATCAGGAACTAGACACTATTTACACGCTAGAAACATCGCCCAAGCTCTCCATTTCATTTTAGAGAAAACCAATGAAAAACTAGATAAAATAGATGCCTCGCTAGGTTGTTGGAATATTGTAGGAGATATGGAAATTGCAAATGATGATTTTGCTCGTATGATAGGTAAAATAATGGGTAAAAAGCCAAAGATAGAGTTGATTTCTTGGCATCGTTCCCGACCGGGGCATGATTTGGCATATCGCTTATCAGGTGAAAAACTTAAAAAAGTTGGTTTTTCATATCCTATGAGTTTTGAGGAAACATTAAGAAAGCTAGTTAGTTGGACATTGTTGCCTGAAAACAAAAAATGGCTATAAAAAATATAGCAGTAGTTGTGCCGACAATTCGCCCTGAAAGCATAAATGCTTTTATAGAGGCATGGAAAGTGTTATTTGTGAAACACAATGTGGAACTTCTGATTGTAGTAGATGGCGATATACCCTACATTCAATTTATGAACGGCGATAAAGGTTTTTTAAACACGAAAGAACTAGATGAAGATAATTTAATTTCTAATTATTGCGCCGGAGTTCGACAACTTGGTTTCAAATACATTGCTCAACATTTGCCTAATATAGAATATATTTTTACAACCGATGATGATTGTTTTCCAATCGGTGATCCTATCCAAGACCACATAGACCAACTTAATCGCAAAGTGCCGATATCGTGGCTCTCAACGTCTACCAATTCATATATGAGGGGCTTCCCATATAAAGTTAGGGAAGAGGCGCAAGTGATGTTAAGTCATGGCGTGTGGGAGGGGACACCGGACTATGATGCGCCAACTCAACTTCTAACTCCAAAAGACTTTAAACCCTTGTATTATAAAGGTATAATACCGAAGGGGATTTTCTTTCCAATGTGTGGGATGAACCTCTGCTTTAAGCGGGAAGCTCTGTCTTATATTTATTTTGCTCCAGTCGGGCAATTTAAAGGTGCAGAAAGGTGGGATGATATTCTAGCCGGAGTTTTAATTGTTAAAGATTTTGCAAGACTAAACTGGGGCATAGTTTCAGGTTATGCGAGAGTAAACCACCTGCGGGCTAGTAATGTCTTTACAAGTCTTGCAAAAGAAGCAGTGGGGATTTTACATGGGGAAGATTTTTATAAAGACCCCGACAATTACAATGGACATCCATTTTTTGATGAGTTGCGTAAGAAAAGGGCATTGTGGTATAATTTAGTTAATGAAACAAATAAAGACCAAAACAGAAATAATACTAGTTGATGATGAAGATTTTGATGAGTTAAATAAATATGTGTGGAGAATAAATAATTTCGGATATGCTTATAGGGAGCAGTGGAAAAACAATAAAGGGAAAAAAATCTTGATGCAGAGGCAGATTTTAGGGAAATTATCGATAGGAATGGTAACAGACCATATAGATAGAAATAAATTAAATAATCAACGAAGTAACCTAAGAATATGTACACAGAGCGAAAATATATTTAATAGTCCGAAGAAGAAAAATAATAAAAGCGGACATGTAGGAGTAAGATTTTATCACCAAATTGGTAAATGGGAAGCATACATAATGAAAAATTGGAAAAAATATAATCTGGGTGATTTTGATACGCAGGAAGAAGCTATTAAAGCAAGAAAAAATGGGGAGAAATTATTATACCCTAACTTTATTAGAACAGTTTAATGGTTGTCTATAATTTAAGTCATTTAAGGCAAGCGTCAGAGCAGAGCAATCCAGGCCCTATCCAAGACGATGAGGCATTGTTACTTTTTGCTTTGATACGAGTTACCCGCATTAGGCGAATTTTAGAGTTTGGTGGTGTACCGGGATATAGCGCTAGAAACTTTTGTGAAGCAATAGATAATGGCACGGTCTATACTGTTGATTGGGGTGTTGATGGTGTTATTCCAAAACAAGGAGACAACCACGTTGTAATTGTTAAAAACACAGCAGATGTAACTCCCGAAGATTTAGGCAATGAGCCGGTTGATTTGGTATTCTTCGACTGCCACGCATACGAAGCGGAACTTTGTGCGTTTCAAAACCTTCGCCGAGCAGGTATTATTACCGATAAGACTATTTTTGTTTTTCATGATACAAACCTTTTACCAACAGAGCGTGCTTTAGGTTATTCCAATATATCTTATGAGGTAAAAGATGGTTGGGTATTTTGTCCACCCGAACGGCAATTAGTCAATGATTTCAAGGAAATGGGCTATGATATACTTAATTTAGGAACAAACAAGGATGTGCATGGAGCACACTTACCCTATCGTTGTGGATTGAGTATAGCTCGCAAGTTCACTCCACTTGAATTGAAATACGGTGCAACAGCGCCTTGGATGAAACCGCAGGATATGGAAAGTGCTAAATTTACCAAGGTTGCACCTTTTACTTATGTACGGAAAGTGTTATAATATAGGCATGGATTATAAATTAACTTGCAACTCTTGCTCTACATCTTTCTTGCAAGTTGGATGTAGAACAAGGGTAGAAATAAAATGCCAAGCGGAGTTTATATTAGAACGAAGCCAGTTTCATTAGAAACTAGGAAAAAACTGAGTGAGTTGAGTAAGGGTAGAGTGTTTTCTAAAGAAACAAGGAAAAAATTAAGTAATGCGCTAATGGGTAGGATAGTTTCGGAAGAATGGAGAAGAAAAATTGGTCTATCCAAAAAGGGCAAAAAATATCCTAACAGAAAAAAACCTCCTGAGAAGAGTTTAGAACATAGAAGAAAATTAAGCGAAGCTCTGAGCGGTGAAAAGTGTTATAAATGGATGGGTGATGATGTAGGTTATTCAGGATTGCACGCGTGGGTGAAAAAAAATTTAGGCAAGCCGGATACTTGTGAGCATTGCGGTAAAACTGGGTTGAGAGGGCATAAAATACACTGGGCGAACAAAAGCGGAGAGTATAAAAGAGAAATAACAGACTGGATTCGCTTATGTGTTAAGTGCCATAGTAAATATGATAATGATAAAAAAATTAAATCATGATTACGCATAATGGACAGACCTACAAGGTTGTGATTTGCACGCCAGCCGGAAGAAAAAAATATTTAGATATTTTTAAGCATTTTATCTATCGCAAGATAAAAAATGGCGTGGTTGAAAATTGGCAATTATGGATGAATACAGTTGACGAAGAGGATGGGAATTACCTCACCTCAATGGAGGCAGAGAACCCGAAGGTAAAAATTTACAGACTAGGTGAACCCATTACTCCCACTTGGGAAACTTACAACGCTTTACAAACTCATAAGTTCTTCGTGAATACCCACGATGACGATACGATTTACATAAGATTTGATGACGATATAATCTGGTGCGCCGATGACGCGATAGAAAAGATATGCAAGGCAAGGATAGACAATCCCGATGCTTTTCTAATTTATCCAAACATAATCAATAGCACAATTTGTAATTCGTGGCATCAGGATAATGGGGCTTTGAGTGAGGAGGCTGGTAGTGTGAGACGATATACAAAGGCAGACCCTGACTATGCTTATCTTGACCCATTCAATTATTCTGATGGTAGATTTGCAGACCATATCCACGAAACTTTTAAACAACATTATCTAAAAGGAACATTAAGCGCATACTACCTGCCTAGTCGGACACTTAGTGATTACGAAAGATTTTCTATTTGTTGTATATGTTGGTTCGGTAAGGATAAATTAAGACCTGGCTATATCGAAGAACCACAGTTGGCGTATCAGATACCCGAAGAGCTAGGGCGACCTAATTTCTTTTGTGGTGATGCTCTTATGGTGCATGCCGCCTACCATACCCAACGCAAATATCTAGCTGCAACAGGAGATGTTGCTTTGAAATTTTATGAAACTATTGTCTATTGATGCTCCAAGCAAGTAAAGTCTTAGAACTTTGCGCTACTGCTCACGAAACTGCGGTGATTACCGAAGACGAATACAAAATTGCCGAACTTTTTGACTACGATAAAAATATTCAATACATCGTAGATATAGGAGCAAACTTGGGTGCGGCGAGTGTGCAATTTCAAAAGTTCTATCCCGAAGCCAAGATACTTGTCTGCGAACCTGAACCGGAATTGATGAAATATGCTAAAATAAACACAGACAATAAACTTATTTATGTGGAAGAAGCAATAATCGGAGATGACCGAAAGGAAGTTACGTTTAATGTCTGTAAATGGGCGGGTAATGGACACGTGGATGGAAACTTTAGGTGGGACTTATTCTCTCCAATGGGTTCAGAGAAAATAGGCGAGATAAAGGTCAAGGCATCTACTCTAAAAGACATAATGGACATATACAAATTCCCCCAGATAGACATACTTAAAAGTGATACAGAAGGAATGGAAGGGCAGATATTAATAAAGTTCAAGCCATATCTTAATTTAGTAAAACACTTTAGGGGTGAATGGCATGGAGATGTGGATAGGGAAATAATGAAAGAAGCTCTAAAGGACACTCACGATATATTTATTGATAGAAAGTTTACCTCTCATGGAGATTTTTTCGCCACAAGAAAAGATATAAGTGAGACATTAAAGAGAGTTATAGAAAAAGATGGGTATAGAATTGTAAAACGTGTAGGGCTTCCTGATTTAATCATAACGATATGAAAAAAGGAATAGTCATTGGAACAAGTAAATATACTTCCGCTTTCTTAAAAGATTGTTTAGAAAGTATAGAGAAAACGCCTTACGATATTTTAATTGTAAGCAACGATAATTACCACCCAGATTTATCATACTTTGACCGACAATATGATATAATTGTAAATGATTGGAATGGCTGGGAAATCGCCTGTATAGAAAGGGGAAAAGAAAAGTACGAGGAGTTTATCTTTTTAATGGATTCCACTCTCATAAAAGATATTTCACTCTTTGATGAATTGTTCGCCATAGAAGGAAATGTGGTATTGACAAAAAATAATTTTCACTATATGGGTAAATTTGTAACAAAGGAATTGCCAAATCTTCCAAGAGTCCACGATAAAAATATGGCGATAATGTTAGAGACAAAGTGGCTCGATGGATATAAATATAGTGAATTCACTCCTGATTTACCGGTACATAGCCTCAATAGAGAAATAATACATGGGCAAGACCGCATGAGAATAGAAAATGAATATATTGTCAAATGGAAGGGTACTGCCTGGATAAGTCAAGAACAAATGAAAGAATTAGAAACTACCAATAAACTGAAACAAGTGTTATAATATATGATATGGAAAATACTCAAGAGCAACATAAGAAGCAGTATGATTGGTTGAAGCAATATCAATTTCAAAAAGGGCAATCGGGAAATCCTGGCGGTGCAAGAAAGGGAAAGAAAATGAAGACTATGGCGGCTGAATTATTACAGAATATGTCAGATGAAGAGAAGGCAGAATGGCTTAAAACACAAGATTTAGATTTTGTATGGAAAATGGCTGAAGGAATGCCTGATAGTAAAACAGAAGCAACTGGTATAACTCAAGTTTTGTTATTAGATAAAGATTTAGCTGAATCTTATGGCATACGCATTGCACCCGAATCAAAAGACAGTAGCCAAGAGTAAAGCAAGATTTAAGGTTCTTAATTGTGGTAGGCGTTGGGGTAAAACTACTCTAGCGGTAGAGATAATGCTGATGAAAGCATTTGCTAAGAGTGTAAAGATAGCTTACATAGCACCTACCATTCAGCAAGCGAGAGATATTGCTTTTGCAATGTTAAAGAAAGAATTGCAACCTATTCTGTTAAAAGTAAAAGAAGCGCCTAGTTTAGAGTTCACAGTCAAGACACAGGACAATACGGAAAGTTTAATTGTATTACGAGGTTGGGAAGCCATAGAGAACTTACGAGGACAGGCATTTGATTTTATTATTTTAGACGAGGTAGCTTCAATGAGGAACTTTTGGACAGGCTGGCAGGAAGTATTACGACCAACACTAACAGATACAAAAGGCGGAACAATGTTTGTCTCTACTCCAAAAGGATTTAATCACTTCTACGATTTATTCAATGAAGAGTTGAAAGACAAAGACTACAAGAGTTTTCATTTCACAAGTTATGACAATCCATTTGTGCCGAAGGAGGAAATAGATAATGCTAAAGCTACGCTACCTTTAGAGCGATTTGAACAGGAATACATGGCGAGCTTTCAGAAAACGCAAGGACTGGTTTATAAAGAATTTAGCAGAGAGAAACACTTATACGAAACATTACCGGAGAATACTTACGAGAAACTAGGCGGCGTGGATTTTGGATTTAGAAATCCTGCGGGAGTATTGAGCATTTACTTTGCCAAGGAGAAGTTCTGGGTAGAAGATGAATGGTATAAGCGAGAGAGAACAGACGCAGTGATAGCGGATTATGTAAAAGGAAATAAGTTTGATGAAGTTTATCCTGACCCAGAGAATCAGGGCGGCATAGAAGAACTTAAACAGAGAAATATAAATGTGCGAGAAGTTGTCAAAGGGAAAGGAAGTATCATCACTGGGATAAATAAAGTTAAAGAAGCATTTGTTACAGGCAAGCTAATGATAAACAAGAAGTGCGTAAACTTGATTGCTGAATTAGAAATGTACTCCTATGATGATGAAAAAGGTGATAGGAATGAAAATGAAAATCCGGTGAAAGCCAACGACCATTTACTCGATGCCTTACGCTACGTAATTATGATGAAGAATGTTGGATTAGATATGGAAGCTGAAAAAGCTGATAGAATGTTATCAAGATTAAGAAATCTACAACCACAACGATGAGACCAACATTAAATGATAAAGAAGAATACGATTTGATAAAAAGTGTTTACTTTAAAGATAATAAACCATTACACGAAGATTTAGACCCCGTTGAGAGGTTAGATAGAATGGAAGCGAGACAAAGATTTGATAGTAAAAGCTCTCGATAGCTTGCCTTTATATTTACGTGAGAATATAATTAAGTAATATGCTAACTATTAAACAAGAGTTGGAAATCATCAAGGGTAACTACGATAAAACTATTGACTTAGTCGATGGGTTGAAATTTTCTCAAAAGAAACAAATAAAAACGATTGAGTACTATAACAACTCGAAGTATCTTAATGGACAGAAAGATGAACTGGGCAGGGAAAAACCTTTCTTCCAAGTTCTAAATGCTATTTGCGATGTAGAAAATTCCGCTAAAGATATTGACACTAAAGATATTCAAATAACTTCGGATGACGCTAATCACTATTTAGAGAGTTGGCTTCTTTCAAAGGATATTTATGTATGGATGAAAGAAATCAATTTCGCCAAAACATTAAACGATATGCGGGATATGCACACTCGGTATGGTTCTCTATTGGTAAAAAAGGTAATGAAAGACAAAGAGCTTACTTTGGAACTACCAGAGTGGAAAAACACTTTAACCGACCAAGTAAATATAATCAAAGGTGCGATAGTGGAGACGCATTGGATGACCGCCAATGAACTTTCTAAAATGACCGAATGGAAGAACGTGGATAAGGTGATAGATAAGTTAAAGAATAGCGGATCAAGCAAGCGTGTGCCAATCTATGAGATACGAGGCGAGTTTAGTTATGCTACTTACAAGGATGCGATAGGTGAAAAATATACATCAAAGGATGAAAAGACATTCAGCTACCAACTTTATTATATCGCCGGTAACCCAGTAGAGTCTGGTAAGACCGACAGCTTTGAAACTTATGAGAAACTTTATTGCGAAGATGACACGGAGAGAGTGTATAAATATCTGGCAAGGAAACCTAAAGCCGGGAGAAGTTTTGGTGTCGGCGTAATGGAAGAAGGTGAGGAAGCCCAAGTATGGACTAATGATGCGGTGCTGAAACAATACAGGGCGATGGAATACACTACAAAAGTAATCGGACAATCCGCTTCAAAGAAACTTAAAGGCAGAAACCTCTTAACAGAAACAGATGATGGTACGATATTAGAAACTGAAGAAGGCAAACCAATAGAAGCTCTGAATCTATTACCTAGCGGCGGACTCAATCAATATGGACTCTTAATCACTCAATGGTACGATCAGTTAGAGAAAACTACATCAGCTTACGCCGCGCAGAGAGGTGAAACACCACCAAGTGGCACGCCTTTTAGATTACAAGCCACTGTTTTACAACAATCAAACAGTGTGTTTAAAACTTTACAGCAAGAACTTGGCATATTTATAACCGAGATTATTGAAGATTGGGTGATGCCCTATTTATCTTCAAAGTTAAACCGAGAGCATATCCTTGCTTATGATTTTTCGCCGGAAGAACTTAAAACAATAGACGACAAATTTACTGCCAAAGAAGCTAACCAGCGTGCGATTGAACAAATCTTATCAGGTAAAATGGTAACCCAAGAAGAGTACGATGGTTGGATAGAAAATTACGATGAATTTATTAAACAGACTAAATCTCAAAGATTCATTAAAATCCCCAAAGATTTCTACAAGAATCTCAAAGCTAAAGTTACAGTAAATATAACCGGTGAACAGAGAAATAAAGCGGCGACACTCGAATCCTTAAACAATATCTTAATAACTTACGCATCTAATCCTAATCTTTCGCAAGATCCAGTAGCTTCACAGCTATTAACTAGGATTATTGAGTTGTCTGGGGCAGGAATTTCGCCCATATCTATTACTGGCGCTATAAATGAGAAAGCAAAGAAGGATGCGGAAACTATGCAACAGAATCAAATGATGCAAAAACCTATACCTAGTCCGATGTCCTTGCAGGCCAATCCATTACCGCAATGAAAAGTCTCCAAGAATTTTACCAAGACACCGATACAAAGAATAATGTCCATGAATATCTGATACAATACTTAAAAGATGAGGCCGTGCGAAGGTTAATGGATAGAGAAGAACCTTATGCAGTTGCGGACGCCAAAGAGGTGATAGATGCTGCGTTTAATAATTTAGAAATAATGTTTACACCCAAACCAAAAGAAAAGGATCAGATAAATGTAGCGAGATAGCAAGATGAAGAGAATAGAATTGACAAAAAATAAATATGCAATGGTCGATGAAAAAGATTTTGATAAATTGAATCAATTCTCGTGGTATTGTTCTAGTACTGGATACGCTGTAAGGAATGGCAGAAATAGTGAAGGAAAAAGAAAAACGATATGGATGCATAGAGAAATCGTAGATACTCCGAATGGTATGGACACAGATCATATAAACAGAAATCGGTTGGATAATCGTAGGAATAATCTAAGAATAGCAACTCGTTCAGAGAATCAATGGAATAGCAACATCCGTAGGGATAATAAAAGTGGTTTGAAAGGAGTAAGTTTCAAAAAACAATCTAAGAGATGGGTGGCACAGATCTCGTCATTTGGAAAAGTATTTCATATTGGATATTTTAATACTCCCAAAGAAGCATCAAAAGCATATAATCAAAGGTCGCAAGGATTATTCAATAATTTAGCAATAAAACAATAAATGAGAAAAAAAGTAAGCAATTTCACAAAAGAATTTTGGGCTTCGCCAAGTGCGGGATTGCCAGCTACCACTAAAGGACCGTCCATTCGCAACTTTAGTTATAATGTAGGATCAATCGCTAAAGGTATAGCTGAATTTCACGCGACAAGAGGAGTAGGCAAACCACGAAGAACGAAACTAGGTCGTGATTATAAATAAGTAATAATAATTTTATGGATGAAGAAAAAAAGACAGAACCAACACCAGAGCCGGTAGTAGGTACTGAAACTACTGGAACAGTTTAGACCAATGATGTCAATAAACCCATTTAACCGCAAATCGGCTCTGCATAAACCGACTAACGCCCGATGAGAGGCATAAACCATCAAATATCTATGGCTGACGAAGCTGAAGATGTCGCTGTGGACACAAACACAGAGGTTCACGAAGCTACCAATAGCAACGAAACCAGTGAACAGGAAGACACTGAAGTTCTAAAGATAGAAGCGGAAAAAGCAAAGAAATTTGCTAAAGACGCTATCGGTAGAGCTACAAAAGCTGAAGCAGAGTTAAAAGCTCTGAAAGAAGCTAAGCTTCCCGTTAACAATGACCCACAACTTTCAGAAGAACTCAAACTAATTGCTCGCGGACTATCAGATGAAGAAATCGAAAAGGCGAAAGTTATTGCCAAAGGCGCAGACATGACTCTGCAAGAGGCAATCAAAGACCCTCTATTTCTCTCTTATCAGACGACGCTGAAAGAGAAAGAAAAGAAGGAAAAAGCTAAACTTGGTGCTTCAAAAGGTTCAGGTGAATCGGAAGATGAATCCTTAATCAAGCCAGATATGTCCCGCGAGGAACACGAAAAAGCATTTAAGAAAGTTATGGGTATCTAATAGCTAACATTAAAAACATAATGTGTTAGTCGAAAATATATGGCATTCCCAACCACAACAATGACGGGTACAACGCTCGCCGTGAACATCCCGTTACTCTGGGGAGATAAGATAAATGAATTCTTCAAACTGAAACTTCTGATAGCGGACTTTTTCGTAGACCGTTCTTCAGAACTAGCAAGTGGAGGTTCAGCTCTTTATACTCCAAACTTATCTGAATTTGGCGCTAATGCAAAAGTGGTAGCTACTGCAGTAACTTTAAATGCCCCAACGGACACTAAAATTACTTTGACAGTAGACCAATGGTATGAAGTATCCTTCGCAATAGAAGACCGCGAAGCCGCCCAAGTTAAACACTCATACTATCTCCAAGAGAGATATGCAAAGAGTTCAGGGTACACGATGGCAAAGAAGTTGGAAGTTGCTCTGGCATCCCTATTCCAAGGGTTTAGCACAGTAGTAGGCGCTTCAACTGCAAACCTAGCCGACTCTGATATTCGCGCGGCAATTTCAGCTTTGGAGTCTGTAGGAATTGACACGTCTTCTGACGTTGCTTTCTTCCTTTCTCCTTCCGTATTTTGGAAACAAATCCAAAACATTGATAAGTTCTCCTTGGCAGTGAACTCACCCGTCAATGACCCGACAGCCAAGACACCTCGCGCTTCTTTGTATGGTATTCCGGTTTACGTTTCCAACAACGTGCAATACGTTTCAGGAACGGCTGGACGATACAATGCGCTTGCTCACCGAGACGCGCTACATTTTGCAACCTCACCACTAGGTAGTGGTGGTTCATTAGGTAGTAGCATGACAGGACGCTATGGCGTTCGTGTGCAGTCAAACTACATTCCCGATTATCTTTCAACTCTAACTACAGCCGATTTACTTTATGGCGTAGTAGAGAATAGAGATAACGCAGGAGTTTCGCTTTTGACAGCGGCTTAATTATCAATTTAATTTAAATTGTTTAGTGGTGTCCACATCTAATTGCGGAACATCACTAAATTAGAAAACAATTTATGCCAGTCGTAATATCCCCAAATATAAAAAAGGAAAGTGTCAGGATAGACCCTAGTGGGAATATCATCAATCCAAAGACTAGACAAATAATTCAGCCAGTTGAGCCAGAAGAAATGCAATCAGAAGTTATACCAACACCAATAATGCCAGCAAAAACTTCCAAGATAGATGAAATGATTAGTCGAAAAATTGAGGAGATTATTAACAGGAAGATAACCGAAGCGCTAGAAAAATTATGAAAGTTTACTTCATGAGTTCATACGAGGGGTGTTTTAATGTAAGGTGTCTATTTCCTCTGCAAGAAAATGGCTGGGACGGAGATAGGACAACGCTGACTCTCCAAAGAATTTCCCCAGAACAAAAAGCCAAGGCATTAGTTGATGCGGATGTTGTAGTTTTTCATCGTCCCGAAAGAGCTGAAGCTTTGGCGGCGGCACGCGCTCTAAAGAAAGCGGGTAAAAAGATAGTCGCTGACAACGATGATACTTTCAAGGATTACAATGGTTTCAAATTCAATGAGTATATGAACGAGGAGAAAGTAAAGCGAGGACTAGACACACTGAATAAAAGCATAGATACCTTTGTTAAAGAAGCCGACCTCATAACTTGCTCTACGGAATTTCTTAAAAAGGAATATCTTGAACTCAACCCAAACGTAGTAGTCCTGCCAAATTGTGTAGACCCTTTCTACTACCCAGAACCGCTTAAAAACGAAACAGATATTGTGCGAATAGGTATAACTGGAAGCGTGGGTGTAACCTCCGACGTAGAAGTGCTAAAACCTATCATAGAACACTACCAACACGACCCGAGAGTTCGCCTAGTTCTACTTTCACTACCACCGGAAGGCGATAATGAAATCTACAAGAAACTTTACGTAGATGAGTATGCTTTTTGGAATAAAGTAAATATAGAATGGCACTCTTTTGTTAGTAGTGATATTTATTACCAATACTTGAACGAATTAAAATTAGATATAGTAATTATTCCTAGATATGAATCGTATTTCAATAGATGCAAGTCAAATCTGAAGTTCTTGGAAAATTCCATGTTAGAAATCCCAACCATAGGACAGAGTTTTTCAACCAAAGATAGCCCCTATGAAGTTAATTCCAAAGATGCTAAACACTTATTGCTGGCTACCAACACAGAAAGTTGGATATTTCAAATGGAACAGTTGATAACAAACAAGGAATCACGCAGAGAAATGGGACGTAAAGCAAAGGAATATGTCGTAGAAAATTATTCCATAGAAAAAAATGCTCCCTTGTGGCGTGAAGCGTATGAGTCTCTCTTTAATAGTGGTATAATGAATAAATAAAATGCTTTACCCAAAAGTAGTAACAATTCAGAATTCCAAACTAAAAGACCTTCTTACAAAAAAAGGAGAGTTGGTGGAAATTGGCAGAGCAAAATCGGTAGAAATAGAACAACTTGAAAAGGAAATGGAGGAAACTGATAAGAAAATTCAGGAAGAAGAAAAGAAAGTAGAAATTGCCGATATAAACGAGAAACAAAAAGTAGTCGGAGCGAAAGTGGACGAAGCTATTAAAGAGATGGATGCGTTAAAGAAAGAAATCTTTGACAGGATGATGAAACAAGTTCCGCAAGAATTGCATACCAAGTATGATGAGTTGAAAAAAAAGAAAGAAGAACTAGAAACTGAAAGAAATAAAATCGCTCTTAAAGCTCAGAAATTCTCCGATAAAATAATCCCGCTTGGCAGAGAGTTAATGAAACCATTTCTGGAAGACCAGTTTGACGACAATGAAAGTCTGCAACTTGTAGATGGCGAGATACAAGCAACGATTTTTAATCACTTGGTTGACTTTAAGAATAACTTTAAGAAAAGACAATGAGCATACCTTTTTCAGATACAATCAATGATACGGGAATTTTACAACGAACTAGAGCAATGGCTAGAGTTGACGCAAACCAATGGGCGACCTCACGGGTCGTAAATTCCTCAAACGACTGGCTTAATAAAATCTTTACTTATGGAAAAGGCAATGATAAGAAATTTCAACTTGATGATACAAATCACACTAAACTACCTATTGGGGTATCAAATCTTACAGCAAATGTAGCTGAATATTCTTTCTTAACTGATGAGCAAGGAAATAGAATCACCAATCTTACTAGAATAGACATTTTAGACGTTACAGGGTTTTATAGACAGCTTATTCCAATAGACCAAGCGCAACTAGGTGGCATAGCACTAGACGAATGGAATAAAACGGCAGGGCTTCCTCTTTACTATGACAAAATAGCCGACAATGTGATAAAACTTTATCCAAAACCAGCTACTTCAGTAACCGCAGGAATTAAATACTATTTTCAACGTTCACCCTCATATTTTGTAGCTACCGATACAACTAAAGCACCTGGTGTAGCTGACGATTTACATAGAGGATTTGTTGTGGCGAGTGCTTACGATGCCGCATTTACATTGGGACTTCCCAATTTACAGGCGTTAAGTGTGGAACTTCAAAAGGAAGAGCAGAAGTTAGAAGACTATTTCGCTACGAGAGAAACAGATGAGCCAAATGTATTACAAGTTAAACATAGAAGCCCAAGATGATAAATCAAGACAAACCTACAAATTTTTCCTCTATATTTTTATTACAAGAAAGTAGTAGTTTTTTATTATTAGAAACAGGAGGCAAGATAGTTCTTGTTACTCCACTTATGATTAACCAAGCTAAACCTTAAATATATGGCAGACTTAAAAATAACGGATTTAAACAATTACACTACTCCCCTTGATGCAGATGTACTACCCATCGTGGATGTCGCTAACCTAATTACGAAGAAAATACCAATTAGCGCAATCTTTCCCGCATCTGCTGACGATAACGCCATTACAAGATTTGATGGAACGACTGGTAAACTTCTTCAAAATAGTGTTCTTAAAATAAGCGATTTATCAGCGAACCAGATTGTTGTAACGCCTCCCAGCGTAGCAGGTGTTGGAACGACGATTAGTCTTTTAGGAGGTACTTCTACGGGTGATATTGGAGGGTCAATAGCAATCAATGGAGGCGACGGAGGCGGAACAGGAGGTGGGGGAAATGTTGTTATCACTGGCGGTGGTGTAACTGGGTCGGGAGCAAAAGGAAAGATATTTTTATTCGAACCGGGTCTTTCTTTTGCAGGAATTTTAGATTTGTCTTTGATAGCCGCGTCAAACAAGACATTTAGTTTTCCTAATTTTAGCGGAGCGATTGCGCTACAAACAGGGGCAACTAATTTTGCCACGGACGCAGGTTCTACTGATGACTACGTTATAACTTTATCTCCAGTTCCAGTTCTAACAACAGGAATGATAGTAGTGCTCAAAGCTAATACCGCTAACACTGGCGCATCTACTTTGAATGTAAATGGCACAGGGGCGGTTGCCATCGTGAAAGCTGTGAGTACGGCGCTCTCCAATAATGATATTTTAGCGAATATGTTTTGCCTATGTGTTTATAATGGGTCGGTTTGGGTATTGATGAATCCAAGAGCTCTATAAAGTGCAACCACAAGGAACACAACAGAACAGTTGGTATTCCGGGATTAGCGATGATCCTCGCGCTATTTCGCAGAGTGGTTTTTCAATAGCAAAACACTTTGATATTTTTACCAATCCGAATCGGTTAAGCCCTTATAGAAGTTTTGAGGCAGATACAAATGACGGAAACACGGGAATAGGAATGAAACAATATGCTGTAAAAGATTTCCTCTACGCTTCAGCGTCCGCTAAACTTTATGGTTTAGGACAGACTGCTGGGGGACTTACTAAAATTGTTTATAAAGCAGACGCTACGCAAGGAAACTGGACTCTCCCAGCGTCTTCAGAAGGCAATGGAGCAGTCAAGAGCGGCACATTGCTAGAATACAAAAATTATCTATGGGGCTTTCAAGGTACAACCCAAGTATGGAAATGGGGACTACTATCGGGTTCGCCTTCAATAACCAATTCAGCAGGTATAGTCGGCACGGTCTACAATACAATTACAGCTATTTCAGTAGTTGCTGGCGGCACTCTGTACAATGTAAATGACATTTTATATATAGGTGGAGGTTCGGGTGGAACAGCTATCGTGGCAACAGTTACTGCGGGCGGAGTGGTTGCCACAGTTACCCTATTAGAGCCAGGATATAATTATTCAACAGGCACAAAAGCGACAACTACTTCATCCGCCACAGGTACAGCTTGCACTATCGGAGTAACTACTGTCGCTGATACTTCTGTTACAATTTCAAGCAATGCGCAAGGCATAATCGCTAAAGATGATAATGGATATATTTTTTACAACAACATCGTAGTAAGAATCTATCCAAGTGGAACAGTCCAAGACCAAGCCCTCAAACTTCCAACTAACTTAAAAATAACTTCAGCGTGCAATTTTGGCAACTATATGGCAATCGGCTGTTCACCGATAAATATTTATAACGGTGTGAGTAAAGTTTTTCTATGGAATCTTTACTCCCCCGATGTACAAGAAGTAATTGACTGGGGCGAGGGAGAATTGCGAGTGCTAGACAATGTGGAGGGAATGTTGGTAGGTATTACTGACCGATATTTAAATAATGCTAGTGGCGCAGGGCGAGGTTCAATGATAATTCAGGGATATTCAGGCGGAGTTCCGCAAGTCTTAAAAGAAGTATTCACTCAAAAATTGAATGGCATAGGAATACCTTTAAGTAAAGCGATCAAGAATAACCGTCTATTCTTTTCGGTAAAAATAATGACCAATGACATAGGCACAGAATACAACGAAGGACTTTGGTCTTTCGGCAGAAAAAATGTCAATTATCCCTACGCCCTTTCGCTGGATTATATTTCCGAAAATATCACAACATCAGGCATACAAGGTTTTGGTTCTGCGGGCAATTTCTTTTTTATGGCTCATAGTGGAGACGGAAGTATAGATAAAACTGACGATACAGCTTTGTATTCTTTCACTTCTATTTTAGAAACACAAATACAAAATTACGGCAGTTCGGATATTGAAAAAAGACTAGACAAGATAAAAGTTTCTTTCAGAAAATTAGCGACTGGAGAAAGTTTGGCAGTAAAATACAAAATAGACGGGGCGACAAGTTTTACCACTATCGGCACTTTTAATACAGTTGGAGCAATTTCAAAAACATTTTTACGAGACGAGACTAACGCAGTAGATTTTAAGTCAGGCAAAGAGTTTTTATTTAGATTTGAGTCTACTGGAGGATTAGAAATAACAAGTTTGGAGACTTTAGCCACTCCAATGAGTACAATTTAATGGATAAAAATACGCAAGAACAATTACAAGCCCTCAAAAATGATTTAGAATCCCTGACACAAGAGGTTTACAGAAATAATTTTTCAGGATCACAAGACTTCAACAAATTTTCACGGTTTAATACAAGACTTAAAGTTCCGCATTATGATTTTCCTCCATTAGTTTGTGAGGTAGGAGAAATTATAGAGTCAGGCGGAGTTTTATATCTTTGTAGTTCAGCGAATCGGTTTACATTAGTGTAGAATATATATATGGCAACAACAGTAAAAAAAACAGCTCCAAAAGCAGGACAGCCGGGATTTATCGGCCCTCTTAAAGTTGCGCCTCTTCCCAAAGTTAATTTATCTCTTCCAAGTATGTCTTCAGGAGGAACTATTAAAACTAGTACAAATCTTTTATCACCCGCCGTGGCAAAACAAGCATCTAGCGGAGGGCTTGCCGACACCACCTCAAGCCAGCCGGGCGCTTATAGCACTCGTTCTAATAGTACTCCTCCTCCAGTTTATAAAGGACAGGCATACAACGCCCAAGGGAAAGTTATTGCTAGCGGTTCAAGTATAAATCTTTTAAGTCCCGCAGTAGCTAATCAAGTAGCAACTGGCGGATTCCAAAATCTTAGCGGAACTTCAACACAAACCAATTCTGTTCAAAGGTCTAATCTTGCTTCAGGTATTACTAGCAGCCCCACAACTAATGTCATGGGCGTGCAGGATCTTAGTCCGAGTAATACTAAACTTACTTTTCCTGAACCAAAGGTAACAGATTATTCAATGGACATTCCCACTCCGATTGAACAGCAAAGATTAGATTTAGAAGCTGAACAGAAAGGCACACAAGAGGACTACATTTCGCAACTATTGAAAGATTACAACCAAAAAGAATCAGCTTCGGACATAGATAGAAAACTACAAAAACAGTTAGGCATCAAAGAAAAACAGCAAGCAGTTAGCGACTTGACAGGACAACTTAATGGAATAGTGGCTAAAGGACAAGCCAACCAACTTTCTTTAACAGGTCAGGGACGTGGAATACCAGAAGCCATCATTGGTGGACAACAGGCAGAGATAGGGCGAGAAACTGCTATCGCAGCACTTCCTGTTCAAGCGCAACTCTCTGCAGCCCAGGGCAACCTAGAGATGGCTAATGATAGTTTAGACCGCCTGTTTAAGATTTATTCCGAAGAAGCGCAAAATGAATTTGATTTTAAGAGAGAAGTCAGAACTAAAGTCTATGAGTTTGCCACGGCTGACCAAAAAAGAAAACTAGATGTATTGGATAAACAAGAAGCGAGGGCTTTACAAGAACGAGACGCAATGCTAGTGGATGGAAAATCTTACGCTAAAATGGCTTTTGCCAATGGGCAATCTGCGCTCGGAGCAAAGATAATGGGACTTGATATAAAATCTCCAACTTACCAACGAGATTTAGTAAATCTCATCTCGCAGGTTAAAGACCCAAATTTTCAACTAGATGTACAAATTAAACAACAGCAACTTGCAAATCTACAAAAACAAAATAGTTTACTAGGTGAACCAACTGCGGCAGAAAAAAAAGCTACGGCAAGTGCATTACAAAATGCTAAATCTAGTATTCCGATAATGAATGATAAAATTGAAGCTGTAGATGCCTTATTAACTAACAATGGGCTTCCTTCACGAGTTGGTACTAATATTCTTTCAAGAACTCCGAAAGGATTTCGGGGAACTGCAGGAAAAGCTTTAACTGGTGTGGGATTATTGGAACTTCCATTTGACGCTTATTCAATGCTCTCTGGTTTAGGTCAAAGTTTCGCAGGTGGTGTCCACAAACTCGTTTCAGGTCTTACGCTTGATTCACTTATCGCCGCAAAGGCAAGGGGAGCGACTTTCGGCGCTTTAAGCGAAGGAGAGCTGAATATCTTGGCAAATTCCGCTTCGGCAATAAATGATTGGGAAATTAAAGATGGTAAAGGAAATGGGACTGGAATATGGAATATAGATGAAGGAACTTTCAAAACTGAACTCAAAAGTATTCAAGACCTTACCCGTAGAGCGATATTACTTTCACAGGGAACAATTTTAACCCAAGATGAACAAGGTATAATAAATACAACATTTAGCCCTGATAATATGCCAATAGACCCATCTAACTATTACTAACTTAAAATATATGGCTTTCAACGATAAAGAACAACAAATAATAAAATGGGGACTACAAAATGGAAAATCCCAACAGGAAGTAACTCAGGCAATTACTAATTTTAGAACTGGTGTATTGCCTCAAAAACAAGAAGTTCAAGAACCTTCCTTTTTAGAAGGATTAAAAAACGACTTGAACACTAGAGTGGAAAGAACTGGGGGTATTTTAAGTAGACCAGATTCTTCAATAGTAGAAAAAGGTGTTCAAACATTCGGTCAAGGCGCTGGTTTAGCGGCTAATGCGATAGAACAAACTGCTATGAAGATTCCGGGAGTCAAGCAAGTTGTTCAAGGATTTAGTGCGGGAGTAAAATGGCTATCCGAATCAACACCAATTAAAGCAATCGGTAATGTTATTGGTTCAAACAAAACTGTTCAAGATGTTACGCACCTATATGATACTGACCAAAATTTCAAAGACTCTGTGGACGCAGTTGCTAATTCTGTTCGTTTAACTGGTGATGTTCAAGCAATAGCGGATGTTGCTACACTTACAAAGAATGTTGCTAACAAACTATTATCTCATAATAAAGCGAAACTTGCAGATGTAGAAGCTGGTTTTGAGCAAAATGGAACGACCGCTAATACAGTAAAAATGCAAGATAAATATATCGCATCGGGCGACTATAAACCTGAAGCTGTTTATAGCAACCCATCTGCTAAAATTTATCAGCCCACTGTTGCCAAACAGGTTGTTAGCGATGGTGCGAATAACTTTATAGAACATGGTTTTCAGGAACTAGCTAATAAATATACGAGTATGTTCGGTGATTTTACAAAAGTTACTCCCGAGCAAGTTTTGAATAATGGAAAATTGATGGCGACAGAAATAAAAACTGGCTTGTCTGGACTATCGTCTGGATTGACTGACACATTAAAAGTAGGATTAAAAGGTATAACGGATAGCAAACTCGCTGGTAATATAACGAAAGATGTATTGCCGACTACAGATAGAATAGTAAATACAGAAGTTACTAAAGCGTTAGACTTGACACAAGGAGATGTAAAAAATATCTCACTATCTACTGGGAATGATGTGGGGAAATTTATGGCTGATAATAATTTAATTCATAATACACTACCAGAGACAATCAAAGCAGTAGATGATTTTTTCAGAACAAATTATGATGCCGTTCGAGTAGAAATAAAGAAAGTGTCAAATATATATAAAGCAAAGGATGTTCCACGCTATGAAGAAGCGTTAAAGGCGATAAAAAAGCAGATAAATGACACACCAGGATTACAAAAAGCTAATCAAGAGTTAGACGCATTACTAAAAAAGAAAAACATAACTTTGGAAAATGTACAAAGAGCTAAAGAACTATTAGATGAACACTTTTCATTATATAAAGCTACAGGGGATGTTAAGGAAAGCGTGGCTAAAGCTGGATTAGACAATATTAGAGCTAATTTGAGAAGTTTCATTGAAACTGAAGTTAAAAAAAGTACAGGAGCTGACATAAATAAATTAAATAATAATGTTGCTACCGCACGTTCCATTCAGGATGCAGTAGAAACTCGTTCAACTAGAGGATTAACAAGAGCGACCATTTCTGCGGCAGACGTTATTACATTCTTAACAGGTTCAGGATTTACTACTCCTCTTGGCGGAGCATTGGCTGTTCTTATTAAGAAAATTTATCAGAGTCCTACGTTCAAATTAAAACTTTCTAAATGGCTTGACACCCTATCAGACGCTAAGAGATTAAAGATACAAAATGACCTCAAAAAAGGTATTATCCCACCTGAAATTAAAGCTCAAATCCGACCACTAAAAAGCCGTTTAAGCCCAGAAAATAAAGATATAACCATAAAGACTGCTACAAATAAAACAGTTAGTAAAAAGACTCGTAATGTTTCCATAGGGTAAGTATAGCATATTACGATTATAAAGTCAAGCCCTAAATAATGAAGAAATGCCCTCAGACAAATTAGAAAAATTAAAAGACCTTCTAAAACTCTTGCAAAACGATACTCTTACCCCAGCAGAGGTAAGACAGTTTTTAACTGTGGTGCTTGAAACTATTAAGAAGTCCAAGGATGAGTTTCAAAATCTTTCTGCCGAAACCAAGCAAGTAGTCAATTCCCTCTTACAAAAAACATTGGATGAGAACGCTAAACTAGAAAGGAACGTTTCAAGTGAAACATCACGAGTAAAAAAAGAAGTTCTAGCCGAATTTACTGCAAAGATAAAAGAAACTAAGTCTTTAATGAAAGAAATAGAGTCAATGAAACCGCAAGACGGCAAAGATGCAGATGAAACTAAAATCGTGGAAGATGTTTTGTCTAAAATTCCTAAAGCAGAACCTTTTATCTTAAAAAGACTGGAGGTGGTAGAGGAAATAAATAGGGGCGAAAAAAACTCACTTAAAATAGAGCGAACACAAGTGGCTGGATTAGATGGATTGGTAGATGAAACTAGATTAAACCGAGCTATTGGCATCCTTGACCAGCGTACTCAATTTTTAATAAATAGACAAAATAACGGTGAAGGAGGTAATAGTATATGGGGTTCTATTACAGGCACACTTTCCAGCCAAACAGACCTACAAAATGCACTAAACGCTAAGCAAAATACCTTAATAAGCGGAACTACAATAAAAACTATAAACTCTACTTCGCTTTTAGGCAGTGGAGATATTGTAATTTCAATCGTAGGAACAATCAACCAAATAGCGTACTTCGATACTACAACATCAGTCGCTTCTCTTACTACCGCCACCTATCCTTCTCTTACAGAATTGTCGTACGTTAAAGGGGTTACTTCGGCACTTCAGACACAGTTAATCTATCTTGACGCAACTAGCTCAATACAGACGCAACTTAACACCAAAGCACCGCTAGCTTCGCCAACTTTTTCTACTTCCATAACAGGAAGTTATTTAACCGCTTCACAGTTATTGGCAACTGACGGAAGCAAGAATATCGTATCGTTAGCCGTTGCCACTTACCCTTCTTTAACTGAACTTACTTACTTAAAAGGGGTTACAAGTGCGATTCAAACACAATTCACAGGAAAACAAGCATCTTCGGCGAGCTTAACCTCTCTCGCAGGACTTACTTACGTTTCCACATCTTTTGTGAAGATGACTGGGGCTGGCACTTTTGCTCTTGATACTAATACTTACCTGACTTCTCTTTCTGGTGCAGTTCTTACCGACCAGACAGTTGGGCAGACGATAGGAGCAACGGGAGCGCGATTAACTAAACTTTGGGCTACTGATATAACAGTGTCTAACGCTATCGTAGGAAGCATAACAGGGAACGCTGGCACTGTGTCTAACGCTACCTTAACTACCGCATTAACAGTAAATACAGGGACGCTTACGTTAACAGCAAATGTTGCTAATACTTCGGTATTGACCATAGGAGCAGGGGCTGTATCAGTAAGTGGCGCAAACACAGGCGACCAGACAACAGTATCAGGTAACGCTGGAACTGCAACCGCTTTACAGAATGCCAGAACTATTGGCGGGGTTAATTTTGATGGCACAGCAAACATTACAGTAGCAACCGCAACTGGCGGTTTCACTGTATCAGGAGGTAATCTTGCATTAGGAACTAACTCAATAACAATGTCTGGTTCTATTGGTGTTACAGGAACACGAGTTACAAAAGGATGGTTCACAGACCTTGAAGTTACAAATGTAATTGTTGGCTCTGTAACAGGCAATGCAGCGACTGTTACCACTAATGCAAACCTTACTGGACATATTACTTCTGTAGGTAACGCGGCAGTCCTTGGAACATTCACTTTAGCTCAATTAAATACTGCGGTTTCGGACGCTAATTTAGCTAGAATAGATGCGGGGAATACTTTTGTAGGAGCGTCTACTGCTTCGGCTTGGGTGCTTACTTCTGCGACTATCACTACTAACCTCTCTCCAACTTCCAATGATGGAGCAGCGCTTGGAACAACTGCTTTGCAATTCTCCGATTTATTCCTAGCAGAAGGTGGAGTAATCAACTGGGACAATGGAGATGTAACACTAACTCAAGTAAATAATACATTGACAGTGATAGGCGGAGCATTTGGGGTTGGAATTGTTCCTACTGCGGAAGTGCAATTCTCATTAGATGGTGCAGGTCTGAACAATAATGGAACAACTTTTAACATTTCAAATTATTCTTCTACACATACTTACGACAGACCAAAGATTGATTTCTATAAAGCAAGAGGCACAGCTGCCTCTCCGACTGTAGTGGTAACGGGAGATTATTTGATGAGTATAGAAATACTAGCTAGAAATGCCAATGGGACAGACACATATTGTGGAGGCATTGATATGGTTTCGGAAGGAACAGTGACAGGAGGTAATGTGCCTACCTATATGTCATTTGTTACGTGTCTGACAAATTCTGGGGTTGAAAGAATGCGTATCAATTCAACTGGGACTGTTCTTATCAATAATCTTGCAGGCACAGGTTCAAGAGCAGTGATAGCGGACGCTAGCGGTGTGCTTACTGCTCCTGTGTCAGACGAAACAGTCAAAGAGAACATCAATACCCTAGACTACGGCTTGAAAGAAGTGATGGCTCTCAATCCTGTTTCTTTCACCTTCAAAGAAGATTGGAAGAATATGGGGGAAGGCAGACAGGTAGGTTTAATCGCCCAGCAAGTTGAAAAGATAATTCCCGAAGTAACTTTCACCACACCGACCACAGGTAAAATGGGAATCAATTATGAGAAACTTGTGCCTGTTTTAATCAGAGCTATTCAAGAATTACAAGAACAAATTAAGAAAAAATAACATGGGTATATTTTATATGGGAACAAATGGGTTGAATGGAAGTATGGGTATAGCTTGGGCTAAATATAGTTTTGCAGTTGACGGAGGTTTAGTTAGTACTATAACGCCAGGAGCTTCATTTAATACTACCATTCCAGCGAATGCAGTGTTGGTTGGGGGTGCGGTAAATGTTACTACAGCCGTTACGTCAGCAGGTTTAGCGACAGTAGCTATCGGATGTTCTGGCACAGGTGGTTCTACTACCACCTTACTTGCGGCAACGGCTAAAGCAAGTTTGGGGTTAAATGTAGTTTTATTAACAGTAACCTCTTTTGCTGTTCCAAAAAAAATAACAGGAGCAGGACAAATAACATTTACTATTGGAACGGCAGCTTTAACAGCAGGCGTTATTGAACTATGGGTTCTATATTTCTTGGCATCAGCATGATTATATTTTTGATAATTTTAGTAGTAGCGATAGCAATTTTATTAGGAAACTTTATTCATGCTGGAAAATAATATAGTATAATGTTAATTATTAGTTAATAATATAATAAACAAATGGCAACGATACAACTTTCAATTCCTAATGACAAGGTGGCTAGATTCTTAGAAGCTACGGGTTATCATGCAACAATCGCTAACGAACAGGGAGAGGCAATTCCTAATCCTATTACGCCAAGCACGTATTCAAAGAATTGGATATTGGATGTCATAAAACAGGAGATACTGCGATATGAAGCGGGAGTCGCCGCAGCCACCGCTTCCAATGCCGCCTTTAAGCAAGATTTATCAGATATTCTATGAGATAATTAACTAAAATAACATGAATGGTGTAGAAAAAGGTTTAACGTGGACAATAGTTATAATCGTAGTAGGGCTTGCAGTGGCTTATGTGTTCAATATCAACCTGAAAGTGGAAGGCAAGACCGAACCTACTTACAAAATAGGGGATGTTCCCGCTAATGCTTTTAAGTCAAGCATGGAGAAATTCCCTGTTAAAGGAAAATAATATGAATAAATGCAACCACAATAAAAAATGTTTCCAATGTGTTCAGGAAGAAATAAAGGAACTGGAAAGAAAATTGCAAGAGTTGAAGGATTTACTGCCGAAGGAGAATACTATTTATATTCCGTATAGTCCAAATATTATTCCTAATTATCCAGTAATTTGGTGTGGTAGTTCAGGAGCTCAAGATAGTAAATTTTCAGTAAGTTCAATGAGAAATTATAATCACAATATGTTGGAAGCAGGTTAATCAAAATGATATGGAATACAACAAGCGTCAAGAAGATATAGACCTAGCGATAGTGCAATCCGACATCGCTTTTATTAAGGAGAAAGTTAAAGAGATTGACCTTGACTTAAAGAATGACTATGTCAGCCAAAAAGAATTCAAAGCATTAGAAGACAAAGTAGCCTTTTTAACCAAGATTCTTTACAGCGCCATAGGAATAATTTTAGTCTATGTTCTTTCCCAATTATTGAATTTACTTTCCGCAAAAGCATGAAAACAATTCTAGGAATAACTGAAGAAAGAATGGCACAGGTTGTTTCTTATGCTACCCTTTTTTTAGCAATAGTAGCTGTTTACGCTTCATTTCTTATTATCCAACCTGCTAATTGGTTAAAGGTTGTCCAGCCCTATAAAGTCATTTCTCCCAGTATCGGACAAGGATATACTTTGAATTATGAAGTGGAGTATTGTTCCTCCAAAGAATTATATTTGGTAGTGAGCAGGCAATTAGAGAACACGGAAACAGGCGAATTGTGGGATGTGTCGGACAGAGCTACTCACTTCACAAAGGGATGTTCAAAGGAAATACAGAATGTTACTGTGCCTCAAAGAATCGAGGTGGGAATGTACAAACTGCGGGACAGCATCAGTATAAAAGTAAATCCACTTAAAACGGAAGAATTGGACTTTGTTAGTGAATCGTTCGGAATTGGAAGCTACTGAAAAATGATATAATGTAGGTCGAGATTATTAGTAATTTACGAATTAAATTTATGGATATTAACCCAATGTTTCTCGTTCTCATTCCAATTATAGTCGGTGTTGTAGCGGCAATTAAAAAAATAGGCATGACTAGTCGTTTTGCTCCAATTTTAGCTATCGTGCTAGGTGTTGTCGGGGTGTGGCTCCTAAATGATTTTGCGTTAACGGGAGCAATCGCATTGCAAGGTGTTCTAGCTGGACTTTCGGCGGCTGGCTTATATAGCGGCACAAAAGCGACTGTTAGTGTAAAATAGATAAATGATAAGAGAAGAGAAAGGAGCAGATAGTAAACTTTTGCGGAATGTCTGTGGAATGTGCGGACAGTCTTTTAGGTGGGAACTTGAATTCGTTATCGGGGCTTCAATCTTTGCGTGCCAATCTTGTTTTTTGAGGTTGATGAATCAAAATGACACAAAATGAAGAAAAAACTAAAATACCGACGTGCGATGTATGCACTAACAAGGCATCCATTTTCTCTGTGAGGAATGCTACGCAGTGGTGAAGATAGAAGATTTTAGTAATGATTTAGATGAATAAAAATAACCTAAAAAATGAGATAGATAAATTCTACGACAGCTATCAAGGGGCTTCGGATTTACGTAGCGACGAGGAGAAAGCTAAAGACTACCTACAAACAGAGTTCGTAGGAGCAATCAACCCTATAGAATGGGTGGAGAAAGACCCTAACGCTGGTAATGAATGGCGGAGTTTTCCTATTCTTAATCAGTTTTTCACGAGTAAGTGTGTTGCATTTACAGTCGCCAAACTCGCTCTGATAAATTTCTGGTTAAAGACAGAGACGTTTCTGCAATTTTCCCCTAATTCCATCTATTTTTATCGGATAAACAAGCCAGCCGAAGGAATGATAGGCAACGACGCTTTTGATATCTGGCAAAGTAAAGGAATTTCCCTTGAAGCTATTTCCCGCAGTAACCAGATACAGGAAGCGGACTCCGTAACAGTTTCCAACTTTGCTAAAGAAGTCGCTAAAGGATTCGTCCTAGGCAGTCATATCACCATTCCGAGCGGAGATTTTGACAGGGTAGCTTCAACAATACAAACTACCGGCAAGGGAATTATGTGCTGGTTCTTTTTTACCTCTGCCGAATGGTCTACACTTTACCCGAAAATAAGGGAGAACTTGGCTGACCCTTATGGTTCGCGGGCTTCGCGACATTCAGTAACGGCCGTGGATTGCGGACTGATAGACGGCGAAGAATATATCAGGATAGAAGATTCCGCTCACTTTGGAGGGTTATCTGTGCGATACATTTCAAGAAGTTTTTTCACTGCTAGAAATTTCTTAGTTAAGTATCCAATGGAATTTATTTATGAAAGTGGAGAACTGCCAACTTTTGTCTTTACAAAAAATATGAAATTCGGAGATAAAAATGAAGAAGTGCGGCAACTGCAACAATATCTGCAGAAAGGAGGCTATTATCCAAGTAATTTAGGGTTTGATGGCATCTATGGAAATATCACTAAAGCTTCTGTGGTTAAATTTCAGTTAGCCCATAACTTATCTCCCGATGGACGTGTTGGTCCGTTAACTTTTGCTCAGTTAAATCTGGCAGTTTGACAAAAATTAAATGAGAAATAACATAGACAAAATAAAAGAAAGTGCCTTGAATGAAGCTATTGAACATCGACCTTTCGATAAACCTAAAGGTTGTATTTGGTGGTACATTCTCGCTGTTATCCTAGCAGTTGTTTTTATTTTCTTGTTTTATAGGGTAAAATAATACTTTCGAACTATTCTCTGGTCACGACTGGAGAACATGGGAGAAACAAATAAGGACTCAGAAGAAATCTCGCTAGTCGGGATTTTTTCTTTTATATATAATAGAAGAAACGTCCTTCACATAAACTATCTATGCCACCTGAAAACCACGACCTGAGAACATGCGTAATCTGCGGCAATCGTTATCCAAGAATCGCCATGCAGTGCAGTAATGGAGTAGAGACTTGGATATGCAAAGACATAAATTGTCTCAATGCATACGTAAACCAAAAGAAAGGAAAACATGAAACCCATCAAGCTGACACGAGAGGCGAGCCGCAGGTTCTTGTGCCTAAAACTCCCGCTAACAATCCCCCAAAGGAGGCGGAAGGTGCGGATTAGACGGACACAAACAAACCTCACTGTCCGGATATGCTCCTCGCCTGCTCGCCTTGCGAAGCAGGTTTGGACACTGTAGAAAGGACATCATGAACCGCTTTAGAATCAAAATGTGGGTCAGACAATGGTTGTTTGAAATCATTTGTTTCTTAATCTTTGTCGCAGTGTTTCTGGTGTTCTTTATTTTTAACTAAGCAACGCCTATGAAAGAAAAAATCGTTCAATGGCTTCCTGAGGTTATTGGTTGCACATTGTTCTTTGGAGTAGTAATTCTTCTCTTAATGCTTTAAAGGAGGTATCCGACTCGGACGTAGAGTTCGGAAACAAAGCGTGGGTTGGACTTCTTCCCACGCTTTTTATATAATTTTACTGTCGGGTCTTTGTTAATTTTCCCCGACACTTTTTTGGGGCAGGGCGTTTAATCTTTTCGCACCTGCACATTTCATGGCATGATCGGGGCAATAACCTTGCCCCCTTTGTGTTTTTAGTGTATAATGTAGCAGTACCCGCTTATTATGCGGCTCTACACCTCATATATGAATCAGAAGTCGGCGTAAAATCGCCGGCTTTCTGCGTTTTATACTTGACTTGTTTTATTTTTGTTTTGTATTGGTTTATTAACAGCTTTTCCACTTGCATTTACCCTTGTTTGCTCTATAATTTAGGTATGTTTCGTAAAAGTAAAACATTTGCATATTCCTCGGTTTGCTTTTCAGGCGAATTTGTTGTAGTGTGTAGTTGTTTTACGAAACATAAAACCGGAAGTCCCCGCCTTAATTGAGCTGGGGACTTTTGCGTTTTTACAATCACAATGAAACGAGATTTAGGTAGCACCTCGTAAAACGCTCCCTAGAAATAATCTGCTGGCGAAATTGGAGCAATGTCCTCCCCACTGACAACTCCGACTTGGTTAGCAGAGTATTAAATATCTGACATCGTAATAATGCTGGGCTATTATGGAACTAAAGATAATGCAATTGTGTAGATAGGTCGCTCTAATGTGGTATCCAAGGCACAAAGTGGGGGCTGTACTTTATTAAAAATAAAATGAGCAAAAATGAAAAAAGGAATAAATTTAAGTGCTACAATTTTATCAGAGGAAGATAAAAAGAAAGTAGAAGAATTGGCAAAACCAAAACCTGAATTAACGCCGGAGCAAAAGGCAGAGAGAAAAGCGGCAAAGAAGGAGCGAAAAGAACAACGTGCACAGACGAATGCGATTTCTAAAGAACCATACCTCATTACTCTTTTTAAGATGGAGAATAAACCTAATTGGAGAATAAGTACGGAAAATCCTTTTCCTAAACCTGAAAGGCTTACTGAGTTAAAAATAATTAAAATTGATAGGGCGACTGGAGAAATAATTACTTAAAATATGGAAAATAAAAAAGGCGAAAAGAAAATTGACGGCTACTACGATCCCAAGAGAGATGTTTTTGTAGTTACTAAAGACCTAGACAAGAAACTCTCACCAATAATAGAAGAAAATCCCGCAGAAGAAATTGATAGAGAAAAGATGAAACAACTTTTTATAAAATATAAGCCCGAATGGATGAAATAAAGAAATATCAAATAATTTACGCTGATCCGCCATGGGCTTACCGGAACATGGGAAATATACAAGCGACCGCAAATGCACATTATCCAACTATGGCTAACGAAGATATTTGTAAATTACCGATAGCGGAAATGGCAGACGATAATTGTATTCTGTTTCTCTGGGCGACATTCCCTAAACTTCAAGAGGCGTTAGATGTAATAAAAGCATGGGGGTTTGAATACAAGACAGTCGGGTTCACTTGGATAAAGAAAAATAAAAATGGGAGTAATTTCTTCGGGGTGGGTTGGTACACTAAGTCAAATGCGGAAGTATGTTTAATCGGTGTAAAGGGCAAAGCTCCTAAAATCAGCAACAAGATTTCAAGCATTATTGAAACTACAAGAGAGGAGCATTCAAGGAAACCAGACATTGTAAGAAAAAGAATCGTAGAATTTTGCGGAGATTTACCCAGAATAGAACTTTTCGCCCGCAATAATGGAAGCAGGAATCTATTTAATGAAAATCCTCTTGATGGATGGTCGGCGTGGGGAAATGAAGTTAAAAGTGATATTGAATTATGAAAACTCTTAATAGAATCTTAAAGTACTTGTGGGACATATCATTTGGCTTTCGTCCCAGTAGAGATCGTTACTTTGTCCGCAGAAAGAAATGAAAGAACTAGAATTAAATAAAATACATAATGTGGATTGCCTAGAATTTATGAAAACTTTACCTGATAAGTGTATTGATTTGGT
>Ga0193700_1000012_pt1 | contig 41910 bp, 48 predicted proteins | sample U3s1metaG_FD_143057 | JGI IMG/M metagenome (GOLD analysis project Ga0193700, IMG submission 143057) | Soil microbial communities from a riparian zone of the East river system, Colorado, United States - U3s1 | ecosystem: Environmental > Terrestrial > Soil > Riparian zone | place: USA: East River... | reverse complement strand
ATATTTCTGAAACTTCAAAGATCATAACAACATACGAACTTATAACTATACTACTAATTGTAGGTGCAGCATTAGGTGGCACATCAGAAGTTGCAAAGAATAGGCTGATTGCATATCCGGGATTTGCTGTAGGCGGCGCAGGAGTAACAATATTGTTATTGTTCTTACTTACAGGTACGACTGTATAGCTCGAGAACTATCATTGGTTTATCAAGTCCGTATCCTATTCCTGTTTAGCCATGGGATCTATTCCAATATTCTTACCCTTAAACTCTATGAGAATCTGACAGCAATAAAAACAACATATAAAACCAATTGGATATTAGTTGCATATACATTAGAAATAGTGTATATGTCATCAATAAGCAAACGTATTTCTTTACGTGTTCCAGCTAACGTCATTTATCGTGGTCTTAAAGATAGGCGCTTAGAACGACTTTTTCCTGAATTCTTTACTGGGGTTACAAGGAGGTTAACAACTAGTAATAAAGCAAATAGTGAATTGCAATTTACTACAACAACTTACGACTCTCAAATACAAATCAAAGAGATTTTCAAATTGAAAGTATTGCAGAGCAATGCTACTGAAATAGTATACACTACTGGCACAAATATAGCAAATGACCCTGTAGTAGAATCAATAATATATACGCACGTAGCGAATATTCTGTATGCATTATTGATGCTTGAGACAGGGTATGTGAACGGTTTGATGGAAAGACAAACATAATATAGCTATTATAACAGAATTCAGTCTTTAGAAGCCTTCAATAGATTGGTATGTCTTCAGTGCGTACCTTGGTTTGCCTTATGACATCATCCTTTCATAACATGATAAATAGAAGACACAAGCGATAGATAAAATTATGACTGGCGAAGGGATCAAGCAAGGGGACCTTGTGATTTCCAAACTACTTAGACTTGAACCTAGTGTTACAAGAGTATATTTCCACATCTTTCTGCAGCTATTCAACTTATCAGCCAAGGAAAAACTCTTATGAAAGGTGAGAATATTCAGTATATCTACATTAATTCAAAACACAAGAATCAACTATGTAGAGTAGTTCCGGTACTAAAAGATGAAAAAGAAGATGTAGTTATACCGTACCTATCTATAAGTTATGAAAAGCAGCCTGTCATTTTTACTCAAATAAGTTAGTATTCTCAACTTTATTACATTCAGATATGTCTTGTTGTACTATACAGGCAGAAAAGATTTATCACTATAGTTGTTATCAGTATCAGTTACTGTATTATTATTAAAAGCAGCAAAAGACTTAATCTCATACTTTAGTGCGTTAGACAAAAGTTGAGTTGATATATCATCTTCTGTCTTGTTGCCAGTAATCAGAAATGTCCGAAAATGCTTGTAGCTTCCCATTTCGGATTGGATGGATTTGATGTACAAATCCTTCGCTTGTAAGTATTTTGCAGTGGTAGGCTGCAGAGATTCTGCTCTATTAACTAATTTTTCAAACTTTGGTAAATAGTTATCAGTAACTGAAATCATTGTCTTGTTATCGTGTTGCTTTGATTGCCATTTGCCAATTTCTTTCTGATAACTCTGGGTTAGCGAGTGTGAATCGCTAATAAGCATCTCATAAGACGTATGGAAGGGAAGAGTTGCATTATTATTATTGTCATTGCTGCTACTGCTATTTGTATTACCTATACTGGATGAAGAGGAATTCAATGTCTCTTTTATTATTGCCTGTGATTGGTTAACAGTAACAAAGTGAGTATAAAAACCAAACATTACCACAAATACCAAAATTCCAATATCCGTATATCTCAGAATTTTGTTCAATCTGTTTTTATAGCTTACCAAATAAATAAAAACTTTCTAGAATTAACTGACAATATTTATATAAAATGTCTGAAATGGGTCTACTCATAATATTGAAGTGGAAAGTATAAACTCAGTTATAGATGATTGCTACCAGTAATGATATATTACAAATGCCTAAACTCCATTTAAGTTATCATGGGTTCTATCCGGCAATAGCAAAGTTAACGCTGACTGGAAATCACCTCTTGCAGTTGCAGTAGAATTAGCTGGAGATACTACAACATTAAATGATGTAAATATCATCGGCATTAGTGTTCACAGGCAATAAAGCATCATTCTCTTGCCCTTTGTATTTGTTGAGTTGTTAGGTAACTCTCTTCTTTAGGTCTTTGATCGTCAATTATGAGATTGGTTTTGCTTATCATCTTTTGGATAAACTAACTTAGATTTATCCTCATATTCTTTAGGCCCATGATATCCCTCAGGATATGCTTCGTCTTTCAATTTCTCGACAGATTCTCCTGTAGGTAACGGAGCGTTTTTATCGACTTGGTATTTGAATATTTCAGGAAAATCCATGCCTAGAATTACATTCATACCTACAGCTATTATCCTTGATTTTGGGATATCGAATCTGTAATTAGAATCACCGAAAACAACTATTTTGTCATCTGTTTCCTTCATTATATGTCCTACGTGATCTTCATTCTTTGCCCTCACTCCTTTATTAAAAAGAGTCTTTGGATACTGCCTTTCGTAGGTGCCAAGATCAATTCTACTTGATGGCGAACTCCATGGGTCGACACGACTTGTGGGCAGAGGCTCTTCACGACTAACCTTATACCTTTTGACAATCTCTTCTAAAGTACGACCTATCAGAACGTTTGCACCGACTTGCTGAACTTCTGAAATAGGTATATCGTATCTCTCATCTTTTCCACCAAACACGATAATCTTGTCAGGAGTTTCCCTTACAACGTGTCCCATATCAGGAGAATCTAGGGATTTTACACCTTTATTGAAATACTTACCTGATGTCATAATACTTATTAATACTTGGTAACGTCAATAATATACTTTTTTAGCTCATTATTTCGATCAAGTGTGTTAAAGATAACGTTTATTGGACAACCATGTTGGAATGATATTATCAAAGATATTGCCGTATATTGTGATTATCACCGTCGATCTATTCCTATAACTCTATTATTTCTAAATGATCATCTCCTATTTCAACAGCTATATACAATAGATGATTCTCATCCAATGGCATAGTAATGCGCCTAATTTTTTCAGGAATATATTAGGAATATCCGCAGTATTGGCATTAGGAATAGTTGCTTCACCCTCAACCAAAAGAACGGAAGAGACAGTAAGGAGTATAGTTAGAGGCAAAGAAGAAATAAAATTTTCTAAAAAAGAGTAAGAATATCTATTAAAACTGCTTATGAATTAATATCAAGAACAATCTGCTTTGAGGATGCTGCCAGAAAGGCCTACTGTCAGAATACGGATCTAAGCCGTTAATTAGGCTCTTTTCGGACGAGTACCAAAGATACTACTCACAAACTAGCCTTTTGATATAGGTACTTGTAACAAACGTATATGGCAGTCTAGCTACAACATACAATATTAATAACCTAGGGTCAAAGTAATTCAAGAGGAATCACTAATAATATCTTGAAATGGTTCGGCTGATCTAATCTAATCTAATCTAATCTCATAACGACATAGAAAAATAACATAATATTTTGATAGCTTGCTAACTATCTATCTGGTATCACAAAGATGTAGATCGTTGGTGATAGCGAATTTGAATGCAAGTAATGTATCTCAAATGTGAAGAATTACCGTCGCGTTAGATAAGTGCAGAACATCTTATTTATCTCTTTGAATCAACTTCATCTTCATACCATATTTTGGTCGCAACGTAAGTGCAGGATCAAGCTTGATACGTTGACCTTGTACAAGACGCATGGACCACTTTTGTACAATAGTAGCGATGATGAGTATACCCTCCATCCATGCAAATGTCTCTCCTATACATCCTCTTATTCCTCCTCCGAATGGAAAGTAACTGAATCTTGGCAAACGAGCCTTGAATTCATCTGTCCATCTGTCTGGCTTAAATTGTTCTGGCTCCTCATAATACAGTGGGTTATGGTGCATAACATACTGGCTCATAAATATTGAGGAGCCAGCAGGTATAGTATATTCGCCTACAGAATAATTATTTTCTACATACCGACCTATTGTCCAAACAGGTGGGAAAAGCCTCATTGATTCTCTAAGCACCTTCTCCGTATATTGTAACTTTGGAATATCGTCAATAGTTGGGATGTTTTTAACACCATGGCTATCATTGTCGATAGCTCCTAGAACTGAATCTATTTCGTCATGGAGTTTCATTTCGACATCCGGATACTGAGAAAGTAGGTAAAAAGTCCATGTAAGTGCGTTGGCAGTAGTTTCATGACCGGCTATAAATATGGTCATAACTTCATCTCTTACTTGTTTATCTGACATTTTTCCATAAGACGTAGACCTAGATGCAAGTCTAGATGTAGAGAAAGCACCATCAGGTCCAACAAGACCAGCATTAGAATCATGCGCCTGCAGTAATCTAGTAAGCAGATCATCATACCTATTATTGCTGCCAGACTCCTCCTGTTCTCTTCTATCGGAGATTAAACCGTACACTAGAGAATCCAGTTCTTTTTTGGCTTGGCGTGCTCTCCTTGGAGCAGGTAAAATAGGAAATTTATCAAGAACATGGCCTATTGGACTCTGCAACCTTTTGGAATAGTTACGGCTGGTGGTTAATGCTTTTCCAACTTGTTGAGCCTCTGATTCTACATCATAATTTAATACTGTTTTGCATATAATATCAAGTGTTAGTCGCATCAGCTCTGGGGAGATGTCTACTGTAGATCCATGTTTCCATCTGTCACCAAAACGACTAGCGTAATCGGATATAACCTTGCCGTATGTCATAATTTGCTTTGGATGAAATATTGGCTGTATTAGTCGTCTTTGACGGTCATGGAAGTCTCCTTCGCTTGTGACTAAACCTTCTCCTAAAACAGCCTTTGCAGTCTGTAATCTCCTACCCTTTTTGAAATTGCGGTGATCGTATATGAGCACCTTCTCGATGTAATCAGGATTATTAATCAGGTAAACATGCTGCTTGGGTCCTAATTTGAAATGGGAAATGTCTCCATATTTCTGTGCTATGGTTGTTAATGTCTTGATAGGATCGTCAACGAATTGACGAATCAGTTTACCAGGCATTTTATAGGTTGGACCGGGTGGGTACTTGATTATTTCACTTTTCATAACTGGGCTCATTTTTCTGTTCTATTGCTAAATTATAAGGTTTATTATAACGACGACCATACCTAGAAAACTCACTACAGGTACAAATATAACAAATTCAAGTCGATGAGTACAATTATCTGAGCGATTACAAATGGATTTCAGGGGTTAATGGTGAAGATAGACCTAAACCTATAAGGTGTGCAATGTGAAAACGGTGAAACTGAACGAAAGGAAACATATCTAGAAACTGAGAGAGAATATAGTTAGTGTAAATTGTAGTGATACTCAGCTGCTACAACCATAGTCGTAAACTTCATAATTCAAAGTAGATCATTTTTTAATTTATACGCATTAAGCGACTAATTGTGATACTCTCGCCAAGCTAAGAAAATAGAGAGTATCTGAGATTTCTTAAAAGCGAAATGCACAAAAGAGCAACAGTGTCATTCCTCGAATTGGATAATACAGTAAGGAGTAAAAGGTGTGTGTATGTATATGATATTTGAATCAAGTTTCAGTAAATCTTATTATATTTACTACGTGTTTATTCGCAAACTCAAAAGTGGAACTTGTTACATAAAAGGTGGATATGGTTGAAATAATATTTTAGGATACCATTTCTTTTTTTTCATTCCGCGCCAAAGAAGCCTATCAGATCAAATCCTTCTTCTTGTGATGGTTTAGTAGACTGTATCTCTGCTATAGATATCAAATTTCCGTCTGGGTCTTCGATTATTGTATGTTTACCAAAGGGTTCGTTTGTAGGCTCTTTGAAGAATTTGACTTCTTCTTTGCCTCCCTTTTTCTCCTTTAAGGATTTAACAGTGTAATCAAGATCTTTGACCATAAAACCTACAAGCACATTTGCTGTTCTGCTCTTTTCGTGTCTATCTCTTTCTGCTGATCCTTTTCTTCTCTTTACCGGATGCAAAGCGATAGTCGTATCCTCGTTGAAAAATTCGGTCCAATCTTTAGATTGGAATTTAACAGGTAGTTCAAGAATATCTCTATAAAATTTCACAGAACGCTCCATGTCTGATACTAGTAGTATTACTGCACCGACTTTTGCAAATAACAATATCTTCATCTTGGGTTTGTGAATTCTCAGTTATTAATCTAACTACGATGCTAGGCAATGAAACTAGACTTACTTACTATTACTAGAGTAGTTGATGATGCTATTAAGTTTGTGTCAGATAATCAGAAACGCGTAGCTTTATCGAGCTATGTTAGCATTATCTTTCAAAAATACTGACGAGATTGCGAATATTTAACACAAGATATATCATCCTAGCTATGTAATTATGTCGAAAAGGAAAGATATGGTTGTTATTCATATGAGCAAGGAGATCTAAGCATCAGCTGAACGAGTATGGGATATTGTATCTGACGTTGACAGAGAACCTGAATTCTGGCATGGTACTAAATACGTCAAAAAAATTAACAAAAAGGAATGGAAGGTAATCGAAAGAGAAGTAGTAATTGCTTTCAAAAACTCGGTATGTAGAGAAATTGTTACATTAGATCCAAAAAAGTCAGTTAAGAAAAAAATTATAGATGGAGCAGTGAAAGGTACAAAAGATATTATAATAACAGCTATTGCAGATAACAAAACTCGAGTAGATGTCCAATGGGATATCAAAGTAAAGGGTTTCTTTGGGATTTTTACATGGATAATCAAAAAACACATTTCGGAAGGATCGGAAGACGCCTTAGAAAGAATATCGAAAGCAGCACAGAGCTAGTCTCAATTTGGAAAATGCGGTTTATAAAGAGCTAATGGATAACAAAATAAACTTTCACAACCTTCTAAAGAGTAAGAAGTAACTTTCTGGCAAGATCAATAGATACTGTTACAAGAAAGGACGGATTTTTTATTTGGAAAGATTTTTGCTAACTACAACAGCTGAGATTGACCGTGGAGTGCAGGAGTGTGCTGATCTACGTTGAGTCCGGATGTAGTTGGAATTAATTTCTTAATCGCATTTGGCGGTACTGCGTTGGCCGGGGTCTTATCAGGTTACGCACTAAAGAAAGCCTTTATTGCATTTCAAGCAGTATTTGCTAAAGTTAAATATGATTGATTAAATTTCTTTAAGATAGTGTCGTCGTTGCTCCATGTGATAAATAAAGTAAGAATCTATTAGATTACATTTATATACATTTTATACAATATAAATCCAATCATCTCTATTGGGACAAGTTATTTTTTCCGTTCTGCTTCGTCGTTTTTCTTAATTCGTACTTTAATCAGCTTTTTTATTAGACTGACGGGAAGTTTTTTGTTCAGAGGGAAACGAACTGTTGCTTTGCTGGTCTCATAGCCTTTTAGTTCACTTTTGTGCTCCTCTACGACGGGAGTGGGTATGTATAGTCTGATGTGTTTTTTTGAAAGTCCGAAATAAACCAGTCTGCCCTTGTAATAGTAATAAGGCATCCCATAACTAATACGTTCCTGTGCGCCGGGAGCGGCGGTCTTGATAGTTGCTCGAAATTCTTTAAGCTTGTCCTGTACTTCTATTGGGGCCAGTGCAATATATTCATCCACATCCTTAACGGGTTTCATATTTCACTAAAATTATTTTTAGTGTGTATAAATGGATTTGGTCTAGTACATTAAAAATATCTTGCTCCTAGGGCTGAACAATATTCGAAACTAGCACGAAAGCGTAACTCTGGCTTCCTTAATGCTATGGCTCAATTTTATCGCTGATAATTCCTGAAAATGCATCTCTGCTTCAGACTGCAAGTATCTTCCCCAGGATACACCAAGACTACCATACTATTGCAATTTATATTCTATGTATTAATAAGTAAATCAAATTTGAAAATCTTTGATTGATCATATGCTACCATTCTATTTGATATTAATTTGTTATTATTTTACATTCAATAATCGTTAAGTGATCGAGATCAGGTAAAGGATGATGCAATAGCGCATCTCTCAGATCAACTTGTTGCTGTAACCACTAGCTTACAAGAAGTTGAGGGAAGACAACAAGTATCACATGCCCTTTTGTTTCACGCATCTATCAGTATTAAATAAACAGTAATAAAGAAGTAAGATCGATGGTTGAAGTTATTGTGAGTGCTGACAACTTAGAAACATTAGACTGGTCACCATGGCTTGATTTTGATAGGTCAAAGATCGCCTCCATTCCAGACTCATCAGTCGGAGTTTACAAGATGCATGAAAGCATGAAGATTCTCTACATAGGAAGTAGTCAAAACCTTAGACAATCTTTACTTGATTGTTTGTCAGATCCTTGTATAGGCAAGACCAAAAGGTTCAGTTATGCTATTACAGAGAATGCAGATAAAGTGAAGGATCAACTCCTTGATGAATACCGTAGCAAACACAATGGCAGGTTACCTATATGTATGGAGGGAGTGCACTGATTGAACCAGCCAGCCTATCATCCCAACTCTCACCAACCATTTAATTATAGAGGTTCTAAAAGACTCAAAATAGTCAACCCTTAATCCTTCTTGGTCATTCTCTTTTAATCACTTCTGTCTGGAGGCATAGTATACTGTGAATAGATCATTCTTATCCGAGTCATAGCCAATCTTACTAATAGTGTGAAGTCGGGGTAAGTAATTCTTCCTCTAGGCAATCCAATAGTTATAGTCAGATTAAAAATTAAACTTGCTTGGCAGCACTATACAATACCTGTTTATCTTATATAATAATACTGATAATACATTATTATTTAAAAATGTGAAATCTTCATCGCAACCTCTACTGGCGTTTAAACCCGCATTCAATACGGCCGTCCCTTACAAAGAAGAATAAGGAGTTGGTTCGCAATTTTGCAGAAGATCTCTAACAGGCATGACCTGGCGGCTGTTGACAAGTATATGGCAGGCGCAGAAGGCTTCAAACAGTACCTAGACGAATACATTGCAGGACCCAGATTCGCAAACTAGAACACCAAATTGTTGCTAAAGGTAATAAGGTATTTGTATTGTTCATTACCACAGCAACGAATAAGCGCACAGGTAAAAGAGTTACCATAAAATCTGCGGACGTATATAGAATTGTTAATGGTATGCTTGTAGCGCATTGGGATGTAGTAGAAACTTCAGAATTCCCCAATAGAAAAATTTCTGAACTATAAACACAATTGTTAGTAGAAGTCAGACATACATCGTGGTTTGAAGATTTAGCATACAATTTCTTTGCTAACAACTACACCTGAATTTGTCTACTTCAAGGTCATGAATACCTTCAGCCAACATGAATCAAAATCTACATAATAAGATACAGTGAATTCCTCTACCCTTTGACCTTTTTCTGGATAGACCTTACGCTTAGGACATACCTTTTGTTGTCATATGATAATAGTACATCTTGTACCTTTGAGTTGTTAATGTGGCATAGAAAAAAATATACTATACTAGCTTAGACTTAGAATAGTTTAAAATTACATTGTCATTCATTGTTATACCGTGCTATGTCAAAAATTAAGACACCTGAAGAATTACTCGATTTACAGGTAGAAGAATTCAATATAGGTAATATAAGCTTCTTGATGACGCTCTATGAAAAAGAAGCATGTTTTGCCTCTAAGCCAGGACAAGTTGCCAAGGACGTTGAAAGCATACGTAAAGCTTTTCAGAGTCTTATAGACATGGGATGCAAGTTAAAAGCCAAACCAAAGAGAGTACTTCTGGCAAGCGATCTTGCTCTTCTAATTACTGAATGGTCTATTAATGGAACTGAACCTGATGGTAAACCTATTAATCTTACTGGTAGAGGTACAGTGGTATTACGCCGACAATCAGATGACACTTGGCTAATAGTTATTGAAAATCCTTGGGGAACAGACTAATCAGTACTCATTTAGAAATCAAGAAAAGGAATAGAAAAAGGTTAGGGTCTAGTGATAAAATATTATTATTGATACTAATAATACCTAAAAAATCTTGATTATTTAGTCTGATATCTATAGATAACAATATCTCGCATGAGCAGTTACAATTCTCTCTTCTTCATGGGTATATAATAGTCATACATATGAATTACGTATATACCGAGAAATCCTATAACACCTCCCAAAATAGCAAGTAATATATTTTGAGGTAAATGACTAGTAACTCCCAGTTCTTTTAACACCATTTGTAATATGACTGTGATGAGAATACTGGAAGATCCTATTGTAGCTGTAAGAGATGCCCCTATCCTACTTAAGCCAATAGAATAAGAGAGTGAGCCGATAAAGGGAATTACTGAGAATAGGAACAAGATAATAATTGCAATTATTAATGGTTGTGGCAATAAAGATACTTTATTTGGTGAAGATGATGCATGATCAGACTCATTCGGCAATAATAATCCTAGGATCATAAAACCGACTAGGATTAAACCTGAAACTAACATAGAGGCGCCTGCCACTCCTATAGATGAATGTTTCAAGAGAAGTTTACTTAGAAAGAGAACGCCAATTGCAAATCCAAATGCTGAAAGAATTGCTTCTCCATCTCCAAAGGTAATTATATCTGATAACGAAGATGTTGATAGCGCTGGTTGTGTTATTTTTACTGTCTCAATATTAACATCGACATCAAAATTGATATCACTTGCAACAGCCATAAAAAATCCTATTAGTGCTACACTGATACCAATAATATGAAATCTGTTCAATCTCTCATTCAAGAATACTCGCGCTAAAACAACTATAACGACTATTTCAACTGGCCCAGCAATAAGAACCTCTTTTGATGCCCCTATCCTGCTAATGGAATCATACCATGTAAATATTCCAAGTGAGAGTGACAAAGAAGCTAGAGTAAGGTTTTTCCATGAATTAGCGAAAAGAATCGTTATCTCATTCTTCTTTTTAAAAACAAAAGCCGCTACCATCAGCAACATTGCACCTGCTGAAATTATGCTTATGGCTGAGAGCATAATTGGAGAAACTCGAAGAAATGAAGTTGAAGTTGTTAAATATTCAATGATGATGGATTCTATAGAAATAGTTATAGCATAGATAAAAACTACCCAAGACTTACGGATTAAAAGCAACGACGACAACAAAAAATACTACTAGGAATACTCCTTATAACTGATGAAGATGTTGTGTATTTGTGTAGAGATTGTTCACGGGTGAATTTAGTCAAATCCTATTTTAACTATGTAGTATATTATTCGTGGAACTACCTAGCTTTTTACTTTTGATCTCGGAGATAAAGCGGAGTCACTAGCCGATAAATGTTTTGTATTTATTTTGTTGATTGATATTTAATATATTCTGGGCATCTTCAAAGTTTAGTTCTGCATGCCCTATTTATATTCTTGATAAAGGTGAGTCATTAACAATATCACGACGTTAGGGAATAGATTCGTTCATTTGACCGATTATTACGATAACTCAAATTTCAAAGATCTGTGATGAATCTCCCCTTGCAGAAGAGGTCTTGACATCAGGATTCACTTCATCAATGCTCTTAGCTAGCTGAACTATTTTTGGATTCGTGAGAAGACGACTTATTTCTTCCAATTCCGAACCGGACCTTATGACAATACCTCTCTTCTTTGTGGCAGATCCTGAACTATCGACAGGATTGATTTCAATAGCAACTAATGGAGAGCCTCTTCCTCTTAAACCAGGAAGCTTGAACAGAAATATCCCAGGTATGTTAGTAGCTTTTCTCTCCCAATCATTTCCCTCTTTTAGAAACTGGGTCAGTCTTTCTTTTGCTGTCGTTGTTGGGGATCCTTCTTCCGCTGTCATATTCTTACTCTATATTATCATATTCAACCCTAATTAAATTTATAAGAAGGTAAGATAGCATTAGCCAACATTGACTGGCTTTTCCAGTCATCATCCGCACCGTATTTTTAAGATTGTATTTTTTGTGCTTTCATGAAATTATCAAGATCTTAATACTATAGTTAATCTGCTTACAAAGACTAATAGATCATGAGATGCATAATAAGATGTATGTATGCGAAAAGAGATTTTGTAGGTTTAGGCTTGCAAAGTATTCTAAGTAGCATGCAGTCATTTCAGCATTAAAGTTAAAGTTCTGCTTACAGTCATTATTTCATGATATTCTACAACATGTTGTTTCGTGCAGATTTCGCAATTCTATTATTCCAATGATCAGCTGGTATCATTATATTTCAACCCCCCTAGTAGAGGCTGAAAGAAGACAATGTACTTTATTGATCAAAAAATATTACTAGCAATAAAATAGAGATCAAAATAACCATCCAGTATCATCCTAAAATACAATAGACTACCTAGATTGAGCGTTTCATCCAGGTCTCGCATGTCGCATTTTCTCCATCGCCCAGACGAATTCTCCATGAGGTCCCCAGATAAAACCGTCCATCGACGTTTACAGTAGCCAGCTCAAATTATTTTTCTTAATTATTTTTCCTCATACGCTTCCGTCAAAGTCTTTATGTCAAGCTTACGCATTTGAAGCAATGCCTTCATGACTCTTTGTGATTTCTTAGCATCCTTGTCTTGAAGCATCTTGGTTAATACGACGGGAACGATTTGCCACGAGACTCCGTATTTGTCTTTGAGCCAACCACATTGCTGCGCCTTTTCATCGCCGCCCTCAGAAAGTTTCTCCCAATAATAGTCCACTTCCTTTTGCGTCTCGCAATGCACTTGGAACGAAATGGCTTCGTTAAATTTGAAGATCGGACCACCATTGAGAGCTACAAATTGTTGTCCTTCGATTTCAAAATCCACGGTCATTACCGTTCCATCTTCCTTTCCATGAAACTCGTACCCCTCTTTTCCATAGCGGCTAACATTGCCTATCTTTGAGTTTTTAAAAATGGAGGCATAAAACTTCGCTGCCTCCTCAGCTTTATCATCAAACCACAAACATGGGATGATCTTTTGCATATGGTTTTAGTCCTCCTTTATTGCTTACTTTGCGTTCAGACAAGTACGAATTTCCTTGACAATACTCTCGATAGATGGCAAGTGTCTTGATGATAACATAGTTGACACTTCTTTAGAAAATTTACATGTAACTTGATTCCCAGCTGTTCCCCCTTCTACAAAATTAGCAGCTACCTCATCTTGTCGCAGTTTGCTTTGTTTATGTTGGTCTTCTACCATCACATCCATTTCTATCACGTACGATTGATTCATAGGCAATAATATACAAAGTATAACTTATAACTCTGTAAGGGATCAAAAGTATAGTAGGAGCTATCGGAAATTATTGAATTTGAATTTGTTGTCTTCAAAACTGTTGAAGATCAAGATACTGAGTTAATAGCTAGTAACACTTAACGACATGCCTTTGTTTTATCCTAAATAAAAGAAAATTTGGCTGACTCTTAAAATGTTTAGGCAAATTCTTTGATTGCTCTACCTGAATAGTTTCTCGATAATAGCATTTGAACTCAAACTTTGATTCTTGATGACAGTCGGCTGGGCTGTAGTATGTTAGCTATCTGACTTTAGTCTGATCATGTGTAGATACTCTGATTCAGAGTTCATAATGTAGTTGTACTAATCCACTCTCATAAGGGATAGATTTTACCAGCTTTAGATTGATCTGTCTTTGTAAGTTTCTAGAGAGGAATTCCTTTACCAAGAACGATAGGGTGGATGGACAAAATAATTTCATCTAGCATTCCTGCATTTAAAAATATGGAAATGATATCTGCACCACCTATAAGCCAAATATCTTTACCCTGCGATTGAAGTAGCTGTATTTTTACAAAATCTATTATATCTGCTATAAATTCTACGTTATGGTCTTTTTCCTTTTCTTTTCTCTTTCCTGCAGACTTTTTTTGGCTGAACACGTAGTTCTTCTTGTCCTTATGCGGATACTCTGCAGCAAGCTCTATGATTTTATCATAGGTTTTTCTTCCCATAAGGATAGTATCAACCGAATTGTAGAATTGAGTATAGCCGTAATCACTGTCAGTATATAGCCAATCAATACTACCATCCTCTGTAGCTATGTAGCCATCAAGGCTTGAAGCTATAAACAGCTTTATCTTTCTCATAGGTTAGGGGATATGATAGCTAAATAGGAAGTGGTTTATTTTGTTTTTCTTCCAGTTAGTTACAAGTCTCTTTTTGAGTCACTTCATGATCTCTTGGTAAATTTGTTTAGGATCCATTGTTTAACAATATAGGGCAAATTTGCTGAGACATGATTCGGCTAAGATAGACACCATCTACTACGGTTATGATGTCTTCTTGATCATGTTCTTCATATTCCAAATCCACAAATACTTGTTTCTTAGCATTTCAAAGATTCTATGGTGATGCTGCGTTGTTTCTAGACATACTCCCTTCTTTAGGTCTTTGAAAGTCACTATTAGTTTTAAAAACAAATGAGTTATCCTTAGTCTTTTTGTTCCAATTCCAATAAAAAAGGTCTTTGCTATTTGCGATTTTTATCAAGATGCTAAGATATCATTTTAAGTAACTTTGTCAATACAAAAGCTAGTGGTGACGATGATGATGATGATGGTATATAACAACAAGAAAACAGCAACAACTGTTCTCACGATAATAATTATTCTAGGTCTATCATTAGTAGTAAGCGTAGCAACCATGGCATTGACATCACAAAACACGATGGCTAAAGAGAACGAAAAGAAGGAGAAGGATAATGAATATTGCTGAATCAGAAGAACCAGTTATGGTAATTGCAAAAACATGTGGTTGCAAAGAGAAAGGAAAAAGGGTAACATACTCTCTTGTTGATGCTTATCATAGTCTATGTCTTGATAAGAAAGACATTATAGCATCTGAATTAGAGGCATGCCAAAGACTTTTGAAATATACTTCAGATGGAACAGACCGAAAGACAGTAGAAACTGAGATAGCAGAATTAAGAATGGCATTAGATCTTATGTCTTAATTAAAAATTAAAAATATCATCTTAAATTATTTATAGGACACAGAAGTCTAGAATAATGCTCTCCAATTTATATGGTCTTTCAATTTTCCATTCTTTAAAGAAAGTATTCTTTATTATCAGTTATGAAAGGAAGGATTTTCTTTAATATAATAAAATCAGCCTCGGCATCTTTATAAAATGTCAATAACAACAAAAACTTACTCTTTGTAGTATTGTCTTGAATTGGAATTGTGGCCCCAGTTTCAATTAACTAACTAGGCAATATAAGAGATTCTTTTCTGTTCAGCCCTTACACTTTTCATTCTGTTTTCAATTATTTGAGCATCAACCATCAAAGCCCCGATATCGCATGAAAGGTTTGGAATAATTCTGCTTACTGCTTCTGAAACTACTGCTGCAGCACGAAAGTCTGGCACTTTAGGTACAACATTAACCAGAAATACAATTACATCAAGATTTGTCAAAGCTCCTTCATTTAGCAAAATTGCAGGAATACCAGTTACAGTTCCTCCACGTAAATGCGTAAAATAATTGCCATGTTCCATTATTTGTTTTGCTGAAGACTCAGTACTCGTTACGGCATAGATTTCTGTAGGAAGAGGAGGGGGAAGAGCAATAGGAGTGGTAGATTTAGTAGTGTCATCCTCATCACTATACTCCTGTTCCGAATCTTCTTTGTTTCCATTACCAGTACGAGGCGAACGAGGAGTAGAAGAAGACGATGATGATAGTATGCCTTGAGCACTAATGATTAGTCTACACTCATTCTCCCTAGTCCAATTAAGAATTGCCTTTGCTACATCCCTTTGTAATGGCTCGTCAATATTAATGTCAGAAACAAAGAATGCTACTTTCAGACTCTCATTTACGTAAATTCTTACAGGATATCGAGGAACAAAATTATTTACTACAGATATTAGTGGAAAGTCTGGCGAGTCTAAAAAGGCTACAAGATCTGTTCCTGTTGAACGTATTAAACATTCTGATGCAATAGCGTTAACTAGGCCAGTGCTACTTGGTAGACCATCTAAAACTATACCTCCTTTGAGGCTTATCTCTTTATTATTACTATCCTTTTTTTTCCATTTCTTGATTTCTATTGATGACGTCAAATATGGTTATCAACCCCTGAAGACATATAATGATAAATATTATAGCACAATTCGTATTATTAAAGGTGAACGTATGGAGCGGTTCCGGCTGCTCAAGAATAATCCAACGAGAGCTAGTACTGCAATGGAGACAGAATGGTCACACACAGTTAGTATTGGTGAAGCTGGTATTCGAGTGTTTTTCTCTCCAGAGCCAGGACGGCCTCGGAATTTCCGATAGCCTCTCCATAGAATCTATTGTACATTAACTATTGTTAAATAGAGTTAAAGGGTCACCCCGCTTGGCTCGCATTTACTTCAGAATTAAGACTTTGCGAGCATTATCGTGCCCGAGCACGTTTTATTGCCTCTCGACTCGGAGATGAATCAGCCTAGGCATCTGGTCTCGAGCTGCAGGAGGCTAAAAAGCAGTAGAAACAATTAGAAGAGAAAAGTTAGCCGTCTAGCATTTTCAATAACTTATCTAACATTTCTGCATATAGTTTATGCTCCAACGCTTCAATCCAATTTCCTCGCTCTTCACAAGATTTAGCCTCGCTTAATTCAGATCTAAATTGGGCGGAGTATTTTACTCTCCACCCTTGTTGTAAATCACTCTTTTGCTTTGCAATCTCTTTATCGAGATTTGCTCCAAGACTCCTGTTAAAATTGACTAATGCTTTGTTTCTGTCTTCAGCGTCTGACATTACGAGATTCACTCCAATCCTTCCATATTATCCTTAGTAAGTCGAGGCCTCTCTAGGCCTAAAAAGTGGTGGAAAGATTATGCAAAGCGAGGTAAGTAAGGATGCCGCCTTCCCTTCTTAGCCAGACTCAGCAAGAGATTATTAGACGGCATTGATTTTATAGATTTCAAATCAACGAGAAAGTTGGATAGCTTAGTTCTGATTTGGCATTATGTGCTTATGCGTAGGTACGATATCTGAATATAAAATCAAAAAATGAAGAAATGAAGACTACGTCTATTCTAACATTTTTAGAAAATCATTTATTATTTGCGCCTGTAGATTATGTTCCATCGCTCCAAGTGAATCTCCTCCCTTGGCACAAGATTCAGCCTCACTTAATTCAGATTCAAATTGGTGTGAATATTTTTGTTTTAATACCGCTATGTCGCCCCTTTTCTTTGACTCGAAACAACCTATATAGAACGTTTATTTTATACTTTTGAGATTCATAATTTTGTACTTTTCAGCTTAACTAGATTTATCAAATATATCAGAATACTTATCAAATACTTGCTTGAGGAAATGATGGAGCAATGGCATTTTTCTTCTTATTGTTAGTCGAATTATTATCTGTGTGTGTTGAGTTAGACGTAACAATATGACATGGCTCATTATTTATGCAAATCCTTGTAACACAGGGTTTGTTATCGACGCATGTCGTTGATGTAAAATTAGATTCTATTTTAATAGCAATTGCAGGTTGTTGTAGGTGTTTGTTCCCTGCTACTCCAAGCATTAAAACTGTTGAATATGAAATGATCATAAAGATAATGATAATTGGTCTCATCACAACATACCAGAAATACATATCGTAATAGACATTGATATTTCTTTTGATGAAGGAAATGTGGCGGACCTGTTATCTATTGTATGGCTCTAATGTTCTTGTCTCCTACTGTGTACTTTCGTTCTCTCAGTAATTCCACTGGAGGGACAGATGGGATTCTATATCCTTGTTTCGGCTCTCTTCTTTTTGCCCTTTCCCTTTCAATTTTAAGTACTGTTAGTGTTGCTGGATTGTGAATGGATATTGTTTTCGAATCTAGTTATCAAATCGTTATATTCTTTTTCACTTAAAGTTGGAAACTCAAGTTCAGAAGTCCAATCTTTATACAGATATCTATGTGCTGTAGTTAGTGCTTCTAATATTGCTTTTAGTTCTTTTTCTGAAAACTCCATATTTATTTTAAGCCTCTTTTGTATACACTGTGGTATTTCATAAATTCGTCTGTAGTGTCATATCTGAGTCTCAACTTATATACTATCTTTCTAAGTAAGTCTGAAGTGTTACTTCGGTTCTATCGACTATCTGTTCACCAAATATTTACCGCGCTTATAAAAGTATTCATTTTTCTCATTTTTTTTGTCTTGCTTACATCTCGCATTTATCATCCTTTAAATGTAACATCAACTGGCGCACCAGCTCCGCAAACCAGGGAGGCATACATGTCATAATATCTATAGTATTATTAATTCAAATCTAGTATGTTGTGACTAATTTACCAATGGAATTAAGTCTGAAACTATTGCTAAAGCCTGGAAAAAAACGAGGAAGATGAAATTAAAGGATTGGGATCCTGATTACCATGCAGGGAAAAAGAAAGAAGAAGTAGAGAAGGAGTTAGTTCATTTTTCTAGTCGAATATCAGAATTACAATACAAGCTATTCGCAGCCAATAGCCATTCTCTTGTGATAATACTTCAAGGAGTTGATACGTCAGGGAAAGATGGAACAATACGTCATGTAATGGGAGCGTTAAATCCTCAAAGCTGTTATGTAAGGCCGTTCAAAGTTCCAACCACAGAGGAACTTTCCCATGACTATCTTTGGCGCGTTCATATGGCAGTTCCTTCAAAAGGTCAAATAGCTATTTCTAATCGTTCTCATTACGACGATATCATTGAAGTTCGAGTTCATAGCTTGGTTCCAAAGAGTGAATTAACTCCAAGATATGGGCAGATCAATGATTTTGAGAAATACTTAGCAGATAATCATGTAACAATATTGAAATTCTTTTTGCATATTAGCAAACATGAACAGAAGAAAAGACTTCAGGAGAGATTAGAAGATCCAACAAAACGTTGGAAGATATCAGAAAGTGATCTGGAAAACAGGAAATATTGGGATAAGTATATAGAGTCTTATGAGGAAGCACTAAGTAAATGTAGTACCAAATTTGCACCATGGTATATTATCCCTGCAAATTTAAAGTGGTTCCGTAATTGGGCTGTGGCTCAAATTATCCTAGAAACGCTAGATAGCATGAAACTAAAATATCCACAACCAAGAATAGATGTCTCTAAAATTGTCATAGTATGATCTAAATTATTGAAGAAATAAAAGCAAGTTCTTTCATTACCAAATGATTATTGTGCAACGAAATTAGACTTACTAATGCTACTTTGGTATTAGCCCTGTGAGTTTTCATCCTATCATCAACGAAAGTCACATTTGTTTATAGTTCATGTTTAATACTGTAACACTCTATGGCTAACTATAACGTCTGTATTTCTTTCTAGTCCCTGAAAGTTTGCAGAAGGATTCCATACTTCTTTCAACATTGAAGTGTTCCTTCTGGTGTTGTTACATATGCACATTGTTCTGTACTAGTTGTGAGATGGTAACAAAGTGAATATAATTATGAGATTGATTGGAACGAAAAGGATTAAAATTATAAAGTATAATTGATATTAAGGAATCAATATCTTTAAGTATATTCTCAGTTAATAGGTTGATGATAGAGTGTTATGAGTTCATCTGAAGATAGGGACATACAACCATTTGATTGGTTTAATAGATTCTTTGGTGCTGGTAGCAGAGGTGGTCGCAGTAGAGGGTTTGCTGATATTTTCAGAGGCTTTGACGAAATGAGAAGGGAAATGGAAAGAGGATATGAAGATATATTTAAAGACATACAGAATAAAGCTCCAAAAGATCTCGTGAGAGAATATGAAACGCCAGGAGGAGGTAAAGTAAAAGAATTTGGACCATTTGTTTATGGATATTCAATGACAATAGGTCCTGATGGCAAACCAAGAGTAAGAGAATTTGGAAATGTTAAATCTCCATTACGAGGCGGAGGCGGTGGCTTTTTTAGAAATCCTATGATCTCATCTGAAAGAGAGCCTTTATCTGATGTAACAACAACGGATAAAGAAGTAAAAGTCGTTGTAGAAATGCCAGGTGTCAACAAACAGAATATCAAGATAAATGCTTATGACAACTCAGTAGAAATAACATCCACTGATCCAAACAGGAAATATCATGAAGTTATTCAAATACCAGAAGACACAGATATTGAAACAGCTAGATCTAGTTATAATAATGGAATACTTGAGATAGTCTTTAAAAAGAAACCTGAGACTAAGGCAAAAGGAAAGGATATAAAAATCGAATAATTTTTTTCTTAGTATTTTCTATCGTGGTTATCTACAAATCTAATAACGAGATAATAGTTGCTGTAATATTCTTTCAACTTCATATATCCTATCTGTAATGGTACAGCTGATCTCACAAATATACTTTCGCGTGATGCTGACTATGCTGCTGCTTGAATTAGATATTATTTCTTTAGTTTGATTGTTAGCTGCAAAACTGTCATCTTCTATTCATGTATTATTATGCCATAAGAGCCCCAATTAGAAAACATTATTTGTTGATACTTTTCGCCGTTCTGTTTCTTGGAGGTTACTGCTATTGTTGCCTTTTAAATTTTTTTAAATCATATAATATTTGGATATAACTTTATCCCTATAGGTAGTGATCTTGACAAGATGATGGACCTAACATACTGGAAGCTTAACTTTGCTAGATAATAAAATAAAATGAATAGTGATGTAATTGTATATGATTAACCAATCAATCATTCATTCTTCCAAGTTATTACTTTTTGTGGAATAATCATTATAACATATTCTCCAATACCGATTTTTTGGTACTGAAGATATTTATCAAACAGTAATTTGTGAGCTTTTTCTAATAATAATAGTTCATTTTGTTCTAATTGTTTACCTCCTATTATAGAGGCCTTTCCTTGGATCATAATAAAATATAGTTTTCTCCAGTTTTCATTGTAGTCATCTATCAATAAGGTAACGTTTGAATTTTGCTGAATGTTCTTTGCTCTTTTTAGCTTTTCAGGCCTAGATCGCTTAGTCTTTTCATCGATTGGTATAAAGTAACTATAATTATCAAATACAAATACAACTGGTATCAAATGTGGCTTACATTCTGAATCAACTGTTGCTAGCCTAGCTACTCTAGCTTTATCGATTATCGTTTTAACAAATGTATCATTGATCACAAATGCTTCGCTCCTCCTTGTCTAAGGTAACGATTGACTGCAACCAATCCTTTCTCAAGTTTCATTTTGGCATAGCCATTGGTCAACAAATAGAATAGACCTATTACTTCAGTAAGTTCACTTTGAGCTTGCTTGGAGATTTCGTAGTGAAGTAAGGTCATTTTATGCTAATTTAGTGAGGATAGAAGGGTCAAAAAGAAACTAATTTATCATAAAAATAGCACAAAAGAACAATTTCTGATCTCAAAGAATGCATTCCTTTCTAACGGTAACGTCTTCTTTTTCATTTAGCAAATCTAGCAAGCTGTTTTGTTATCTCGATCATCCTATTCTTATCCTTGCCTATTGGAGAAAAGACATAGCCAAATATTATATGCTCTACGCCCATCGATTTGATTTTATCAATGTCAGTTCCAATCTGATCAGTAGTACCGGTCATCGGCGATCTCTGTTGTTCGGAGGAGGGAGCTGGAGAGGAGGAATCTAACAAATTTGGATACGTCATCACAAATATACGAATCTTTGAAGGGTCTTTGTTGGCTTTTCTTGCGCCTTCTCTCAAGCCGTTTATGGACTGTTCAAGCTGTTCTAATGGCCCAAATCCAGCAACGGGTAACCAACCGTCTGCATAGTTTACTATTCGTAAGAGCGTATTTGGACTGAATCCACCAAGCAGTATTGGAGGATGAGGTTTCTGCACAGGCTTTGGCCCGATTTTTGAAGATGGTATGGAGTAGAATTGACCTTTAAACTCGACCACCTCATCAGTCCAGATTCGCTTTAGTACTTGTAAAAATTCGTTTGCTCTTTCTCCTCTGTGTTTGTAAGGTACACCGGAAACTTCATACTCATCTTTTGACCATCCAATTCCTAGACCTGCAATAGCCCGCCCACGCGACAGGATATCGAGTGTTGCAAATCGCCTTGCCAATACTACGGGGTTATGAAACAGCATATCGATTATACAAGTTCCTAAAGAAATTTTGTCGGTAATGCCTGCCAAGTAGGTAAGCGTCTCCAGCGGGTCAAGTACATTTTGGTATTCAACTGGAAGAGTGCCATCAGGTGTCGCAACATATGGTGTCTGTGGCTTGAGTGGCCACAAAAGGCGCTCTAATACCCAAACAGAATCAAGGCCTTCCTTTTCAGCCTCCTTTGCGATATAAATAATATTGTCTCTTGTGACAGAGTCTCCAAGATGCGGTAATAGCATACCGGCTTTCATAACAAATATACGAATAAGTTATAATCACTTATAACTGTTGATTGCTACTAATTATTATCCTCTTCTTCAGATCTTTGAATGTCATTGTTATTATCGGGTTTCTTATCTACAGTAACAGCATCATCAACTTTATGTTTTTCTAATTTGGATTCGATACTAAAACGATGCTCATACTAGTGGCGGTGGCGTTTGTTGCCATACCCTGTACTCGCAGTTGCATTAATGTCTTGTTCTGCGCTGCGGAGAGGAATAGACGCATTAGAAGCAATATTTAAAACAGCACAGAGCTAGTCTCAATTGGAAAAATGCTGCTTATAAAGAGTTAATGGATAACAAATAAACCGTCACAACCTTCTAAAGTTAATCTTAATGACATCATATTAAATGGAGCAAATGGATTTTCGGCTGAGGCTCCTGAAAAAAAGGCCTGTTGAATGGCTCTTTCCCACTATAACATGACACATTATCTCAGTCTATGACCAAATTTATTTTATTGTATATGTCAATTAACCATGTTAATCAAGATTAAATAATTTCGTCTGTCCTATTATTATTCCGACAGATTAACCAAGAATATGTCAAAACCAGCATCATTAAATTATGGAATACCATTTCCAGAAGAGGAAAAGAAGAGGATTGTTGTTAATTTATATGAATCAGGCATAGGAGAAGAATTTATTGCTATGCAGCTAGATCTAGAAATTCCAACCGTTATCAGCATTCTGAAAGAGTATAATATTTACAAGGGAAAAGTAGAAGAAGAGATAGCCAAATAATTCTACTATTTATTTTTCATTATTGCTTATCACTAGACTTGGAAATTTAAACTTTTTTTGTGTATTCTGATGTGAGTTTTGAAAAGATTTCATTTTTTTACCTTTTCATCTTCACTTGCACTAATCTGACTTATGATGATAAAATTCTAGTCCAAGTCTGTAAGTATCAAATATGTCGTCATATGAAGATGCTTCTTTATCTAGTGTCCCTTCATTATCTACTGTTCAAGGTGATTAGTCAGTTCAAATGTGATTGGCTTCATAACCTCAGGGTGATATAGATAGCATAGTTAATTTTGTACCCACGTGGAAATTACGATTTCAGGCAGTACTATTTGTCTGATAAAATTCCGATCGGTGGGAGCTAGAAGAGGTCGGAGGGACCTGAGGATAAAAAGTTTTTAGTCGCCAAGGGTTAATCATAATCGTGCCCAAACAGTCCGAGCAGTTGCATCGCGACCGCGACGCTGTTCGGCGAAGTAACAAGCACGTGTTTTTGACTAATCCTCCAGTGAATGCATTGCCAGGTGACGAAGATCCGATTGCAGTATTAACTGAAAAGGCCAGAGATTTCGTGTTCCAGACAATAAAGGACAGATGGCAAGACCCACCATTCAATCCCTTGTGGTTCGCAGAATATCACTACCTATCTATCACACCAAGGGATGACATTCTGGATGCAAGATTAATGCCTGAATCTTCAACAGGAGCAAGAATCGAGCTGGACCCTAACCATCCAAAAGCAAGAGTCAGTTTTTCATTGACTCATGAGATAGACCAAACATTGTTTTCCGATATTGGCCTGACTATTTGGAACAGGCTCAAAATGTTAAAGCGCGAGTACTCAGATGAAGCTCGAAAGTTCCTAGCGATGATTTGCGAGGAGCAACGGCACTGGAAACGACCTCTATGAACAATACACGCAGGGGGCTTCCGCTAACCAGAGCTCATGTTGAGCAGATATTTCCGAAATTAACGCCAATACAGATTCGTCGCATTACAGCGCGTGGGCACACGCGTGCCATACAGCGTGGCGAAGTGCTCTATGAGCAGGGAGTCACCGACGTACCGTTCTTTGTGGTTGTCTCAGGCGAGCTCGAGATTGTGCGCCCTTTGGGGCCAGGCGCCGTTGAGACCCTTGTCTTCCCTCAAAATATTTGTTTAATGTCAGAGACTACGAGATTTCAGCAGTCAAAACTTGGCGCAAGTTATTATCGTCGCTCTATGCAATACCTTCTCCCACGTTCATTAAGGCGGATCATATCGTTTGGTAAGAGTTCAAAATAATCGCTCTTTGTTCGATATTTTTCTATGAAATCGTTTATGCAATCAGTCCTTTGAAAGGCTGAAAAACTAGATTGCCATACATCATTGATATTGAACTCAGCAGTACTGCCATTTGTTTCAACGTCTCTTTGCCTTTTACAAAGTTCGTCCATAAGTCTATCTCTTATAGTATCATAGTCTTTTTCTATATCGTCAACGCTGATCGGAGATGCCTTGACATTATATTGTATTAATCATCCTCATGATCGAATAGAGGTTTATTCTCTTTTTTTAGCTTATGGTACTAGTTTTAGACATTCTGCGATAGCCGTAAAACTACCGATACCCTCAGTACTAGTCATTCTAAAATTTTTTGCTCGAGTTATAGGTGAATGTCCAATCTGTATGAAAAAACTTTCCCGTGGTAAAAAATTCTGTCCGAGCACTTGAAGGCTAAAAATATAGATAGCTGTTTGCTAACTTAGCTGTCTAGTGTTTTCAGAATTTTAGACAAGCTATTGAAATTCCACCAGTTGGAACACATGTAAAAGTTACTGGTTCATATGTATTAGATCATGAGCATAACGATTGGGCTGAAATACATCCGATAACTTCTATAGAAGAGATACCTTAGACAATATCAACTCCTCCTTTCAAGTACTATACCAATAATGAAAATAAATTTGAATTGATATATAGGCTAGTTGCCGTTGTTATTTTATGACATAGACTTTAACTCATGACAATGAAACTATGGGAGAATGGTCAGACGATATGATTGTTAGGATAGCGGCGCAGCTAAAGAAATCTAAATCTAAAGATGATTCCATTAAAAAGGAAGCGACTTGAAATATAGTCGCAGAATTTCTTCCTGATCAAATTCGCGATGCTTTCCTTTCTTAGCCTAAGAAGGGCAAGGAGTCTAAACAACAGAAAGGATTTGTAGATCAAAAACGTCAAGTGGAAATTGAAGTAAGGCGACAAATTAGATTGGGAATAGGATGTTTTAAAAGGAGAAATGGTCTTGGTCATCAGAAAGCTGAAAAAATAAAATATGAAAAAATATATACCTACATAATCAACTAATATTTTTTTACTCTGCTTATGTAATGGTCTTTACCTTGTGGGCTATTAGCATGTTAGAAATATGGGCTTATTCGCTACGCCACAAAGTAATGCATTTGCAATGAAATTATGTAAAAGTCATATTATAGAAGGAAAGCATCCGTAATTCCTTTGGCCTTTTCTAGGTAATTCTTGCTACCTTCTTTTGTCCATTTTTTATACGGACTGCTTTTCGAATTTCGTATTTCTGCCATTATCAAAAGTGCAAAGAAAGTCCGTGTGGAGGTGCCAGCGACTTAGCTGAATCAAAATCCCACATAAGATGTTAGTAGCTTTTGCTACCAACACCTGGCCACTTCTTTTTTTTGATAAAATCAACGGCATCTTCTAACATTCAACAAAGGACTTGACGACAACAGAAGCACCTAATCTTGTAAATGTAAGATCAATTCAGGATATATTCCATAGGATTAAGGCTTATTAAATATTAACCCTGTTCAGAATTGCATAATTAGACCCGTGAATGAAAGCTGGTTTATTCATACCAACTCTCACCAACCATTTAACTAATTAGTAAAGGTTTCCACGCAATGTGATCGTAGAGTTTCTTTTCCTTCAAGAGTGTTGTACTCGCTCTGTTATTGCTTTCTCCTTTAACTTTCTTCTTGTTTAACCGATGATAATGAAAACACATACTATGCTCCTTGTGATGGAAGTCCTTGTATCTGTTGAGTTCACGCTCAGTGTCAAACATCTTATTTACGTTATGCTCTTTACACTCAAATTGATATGATACTTTTGGCATGATTGACTACTATGTAATTATGATATTACCTAGTGTCTTTGCACAATCGACTTCAATGAATGTGTAGTGAATAGGATTATGAATACATTTGAAAGATCGGTAGCTGATTACTAATGGATCTACAGCAATTTAAGTACAATTCCGCGACCTTATGACAGGCAGCTTCAACACTCTATCGACTAAATCAGACAAATTTGAACCATTAGCTTATGTACTAAATTCACAATTAAGATGGTCTAATATGAAGTGCATATCTCTAAAACAACCATTTGCAGAACTTTTGATATCAGGAAAAAAGACTGTAGAACTGAGAAAATGGAATACTAAATTTAGAGGGAAATTCTTGATACATGCTTCAAAAAAAATAGATAAAGAGAGGGCCATATCATTAGGCATTAATTGTGCAAAGCTTAGCACAGGAGCAATAATAGGCACTGCAATTTTGTATAATGTCAAGGAATATGAGAGCAAAGCTGAATTTGAAAGAGATAAAAATAAGCATTGTGCGGATATCAAAAAATTTGGTTCATACAAATATGGATTTATGATAAGAAATGCACATAGACTTCGAGCTGTACTGCCATATCCTGGACAATTGAAATTCTTTGAAGTTGAATATCCCGTTATTCCTTAGTAAATTGTACGTATGTATCTTAGATAATTATACGTTAACATGGTCAACTTTTTTTTCAATTGAATCTAAAATCAAGCGAGAAATTTCCCCCGCTAAGCGTTTAGTGGACTGGGCGGGATTATATCCTTATGGTTAAGGGGCTCACCTACATTTTATAATAGGATAGAATAATCGTTTAAAATTCTTCTTAAACTATGCCATTTTAGCACCTTCCAGTCAAAACACTCAACCATGGCTTTTCAAAATGGTTGGCAATATTATTGAATTGTATGCTGATAGAACTAGGACATTACCAGTAGGGAGGCTATGGAGTAGCTTTAGGTCTTTGTATTACCTTTTGTAATTTCCAAGATTTATCTATCTATAGCAAATCTAACTGTGATTTTATTGCTTTTACCAAATCGGGTAATGAAATAGGTTCTTTCAGAAAACAGTCAACCTCTTCTAAGGTTGGAAATAACTCGTTAAATTGATTACGATATCCTTCATATGCTGTGATAAAGCATACCCGAGGCATATCATCATCATCATCATCATATCCTCCCTCTATATCTTTAATTTTTTTTATATAGTTCAAATCCGTTCATCTTTGGCATTTTGATATCAAGCAACAATAGGTCATATATACCAGGTTTGTAGTCAGATAATTCTAACAACGGGTCATTGTAGACATCTACTTGGAGATCAGCTTCCTCCAAACCGAGTTTAGAGACTGTAGTAATATCGATTTCATCGTCTACAACGAAGATTCTTTTTTCCTGGGACGAAGAACTTGGTTTCATGATGATACGCTACGAAATAAAGCTATACGGTCTCAAAGAAAAAAAGAAATTCATACTGACTCTTTATGCATTTCTTGTTTTTCAGGTTTGCGTATTCTAGTTGGCCCTCTTAATTCAGTGAGGTGAGTCACTATGAACCACGCCACCAATGGCAGACTTATTCCAGCTGCATAATATGCAGCCGGGCCGACGAGGCTAACCACTGCTTATACTCACCATTAATTAATACATCGTTTAACCATATAAAGTATATGAAACTCGGTCTAAATATGCAGGAATGTTATGTTTCTTATTATTTTTATTATTATTTAGTTATATATTAAAAATATTCTATGATTCTCATATTTATCTACAGCTGACACTTTCGTCAATTAGAGACGTTAGATTTTGCAACAGCAAAATACTAACCAAATTGCATTGGGAACACGTGTAATAGATATGGTATTTCACAACCCAGTAATATTGGCAGGAAGGTTCGCAACTCTTTGTGTTCTATCACAAGATAAAGTTTTTCCATTATGTTATCCAAAGCATTGCGAGCGGTATGATATCGAAGTTCACTTGTGTTATCAACTAAAGATGTATTCACTTTAGGCTTGATCTCCATGGTAAAAAGTGTTCTGATCCCGCCTGCGAATCATTTTAAATATGAGTTATCGATGTCAAGCAAGCCTTTATAGACACAAATGATATATTTAATTTCAATCAGGAGCTGAGGTTATACAGTATTAGAATCATAAAAAGAAAAAATTCAGGAACAGATGATGATGACAATAATAATAATTCTAGCTCTTCTATGTTTAGACCGAAGACAATCCTCGCTTTTGGTATAGTCTTAGCAGCAATTGGTATTGTAGGTGCGATTTATTTTGGCTCACAGTTCGTAAAAGACGCAGTAAATCCAGATACTAATCAGCCTTATACTACGAGTTCACCAATTAAAAATGTAATACCCGTAGAATTAGAGGTAGCATTTGTCGTAGTCATGCTGGTAGGATTTGGAATATTAAGTTACGGAGTTGTTGCTACCAAATTTAACAAACCAACAGATTTCTATCCTGTATAAATAACTAAATAACTGTATCAAATTCTTGAAGAATGAGAAGTAAAAATAATATCAGAAGATAATGTTACTTGTTAACGATTCTTGTATTTCATCTTCCAGACAAGCATCGTCATCAAGAGAAGAGGCAGTTTCATGATACTTGTCTATATCTCTTTTTAAAAAGAGCAATAACATAATCATTAAGAATAAAGTGGCCTATTAGATGCGAGATGCAAGATAAACTCATGCATCATATACCTCTTTTATTTTAGTCCATCAAATTCTTATCAGGAGATTACGCATAGGTCTCTAGACTTTATACTTCTCTAATTCAGCTCGAGAAACTTTTAAGAACACCTCTGCACCATCGAACCCTTCATCTTGCGATTTTGGTAACTTGTATTCTTCACGTGCACCCTCAGTTATTATTACTATGGAGTAAGCATATACGGCATCAACATTGCCTGCATCCTGACCATCACTCGACCTCAGCTTTTTATGGACAATCGCTTCCCCAATCAGCCTCAGCATCAGACATTTCTGTAGTATATTCATTTTAATCTATTTAAGCTAATTGGAGATCATCAAGAATTCTTTAGATAGAACACAGGACTAAATTGAAAATATGCTCGTATTCATTATTCTGTCTGTATGGACATTTATGATATGGAGTCTTTCTCGTTATAGCTAATCCGTATCATTATAGTTTTGAGTTAGCAGCCTCAAAGTCAAGACATGGACAATTTACATGGGAACATGGCCTACTTTTATCCTTAGTTAATATGGATTGAAATGAATTCGTAGTATATGACCACAAAGACAACTGTCAGGATTAGATGACATTAAGTTAAACCTTTGACAACCATAGTCTTCAAATTAATTCACGACAATCAATCCTTTAAGCATACTTTTTCTGCGTTAATATTGAAACAACCCTTTCAGAGACGATAGTCCTTTATGACCCAAACGTAATAGTATCTTCAACTACTGTGCCCCTAGTAAGTAAATAACACCATGGGGTAAGTCTTCTCATTTTCCTATCCTGTTCTACTTCAGGGATACCTGCTTTCTACTCTATGCTATATAGGAGATCCTTCTTGTTTCTCAATCTTAGCATTGCCCGAATGTCTTTTAACCCTTGACCCAAACAGAATTCCAGTAAGGACTGCAAAGACACCTGCCACTATTCCATACATAAACACTTGATCAGCCATATTTCTACTAGACTATTATAAAAGATAAAGTTAGTGGCTGTGTATACCTATATCTTATATGTATATCAACTCAATTGCGAATAGCAATAATGATAAAGTATAAAGTGTATGTTGTTGATTGATGCCTCATCTGTTTGAAAGGACTGATTTCCCAATTTTCAAACAGTTTATTTCGTTGTAGTGAAATTTCTACATTTCTTATCTTTTTATTCGGTCTTTTAAGGCCACTACTATTAGCAATTTTGACTATCGACTAGAGGCTGGGTAGCCTCTACTGGATGACTCTATAAAGAAACAAGCCAATGTATCGCTGTGACAACAGCAATTACTATATGAACAAAAAAATAGTTAGTGTTAGTGTTCTACACCAAACGCGACTTTTACGGCTGCACGATATTGTGTGATCTTGCCGCTATTAGGATCTACTTTTGCAGTCATATCTATAATCTCTATTCCATGTATTCCATGCAATGTCTTTTTTGCTTCATCTACTGCTACTTGTGCAGCATCTTCCCATCCTTTGTCAGAACTACCAATTATTTCTATTATTTTGGCGATATGAGTCATTAAATAATCAAGATGCAATCTTTCTAAAAAAAGTATCTATTGTATAATGATGCGTAAATCACTTGCTAAGGCCATGTTACGCTATCGAGTTTCATTCCTGATGAGAAAAGTGTCGTTGTCAACTAAATATATGTATGAATGTGAAAACAAGAATAGAGCTAATTAACTAATTAATTTATTTTGACCTCAAAATGTTGAGGGCTGAAGAGTCGCTGTTGATAACCAGGATATTTATAATTTTGAAATTGTATTACTGCCAAAGAGAAATTGAGCTACATATCTTGAATCAGAACATTGTATTGTCATTAGCATGACTCAGGGTACGGAAGGAGTAGCATACAGATAGTCAGATTCATTTGTTCAACTTCTTGGATACCATTGATATGTTGATAGTATTCACTTCACTGCAGATTGACTGCTGTTGGGTGACCTTTTCTGCCAAGCAAAAAACATGAAGAGGAAAGGAATGGTCATGACAGCGGTTGTAATAAAGATAGGCTGAAATGATGTTGGATCAATTTTGATTCCAAAAAGTTGTAAAAAAGGAAGTGGAAAAACTGTATATATCCAGAAACCTGCTATTATTCCTAAAATAATCTTATTTCGTTTTAGAACGGAAAGAAGGCTAATTTTGTTTATTTTTCTTCGACCGCATGTAATGCATTTTATGGTACTATAATTCCCAGTTGCATCTTCTGGTACAATACAGGAGGTACAAATTATACGCTGACAGAAGTAACACTGCCTACTTGCGAACTTTGATCCGCAAATATCACATTGAGATTCCATGCTCTCGAGTAGAGCATATTACCCCATGAGCATATTAAAAGATTCGTTTAGGCAGTTCTGCTAATTTCTCGACTTCGAGAGACGATTATTAAATCCCACCTCAATTTCAGAATTGATTAGAGCTTCACTAGTTTTTGTACTGAATCAGCATAACAACACAGATAACATAGAGGTAATCCTAGGAGAATAAAACCACATCTGTTTGTACTGCTGGGTTAAAGTGTCATAGCACGAACGTATTCATATGACGACGATACTACCTTAGGTCTTAGTGTTTTTGTATAGCCTAGAGTAATAATAATATTTTACCTGGCTCTGGTTGTGCTTCACTTTTTATTTCCAAGTCAACAAGATGGCCTGTTAAGATTTTTTCACTTAATTTAAGTGGCCTATCAACGATTTTTCTAAATTCTGAAATATTATCTTGTAACTTTTTGTAAAGTGCAGAAGCCAACTCTGGAGTGTGTATCCTTTAATGCTTTAACACTATCCGGTTCAATTGTTATAAAACTTGTGTAGCCGCATTCAATACACTCCCATTCATATTCTTTATGAATCGTTTGACCCTCCTCTACCACGTAGTAAGAAATCTCTAAACATAATTATATCACTTATGATTACAATCACGCCAAATTGACTAGGATCCATTTATTATGATTTGAGTTCATGTATTTTTGACTAGCTCCTAGAATACGAGATAGACAAGGAAGTAGCATTATGCTCTAAAATTATCATCTCTTTTTTTCTTCACGTTCTAATTATTGCTGCTGTCGCCATGAATATATCTCCCAAATAACAAATGCATAAGAAAATAACGTTTAGTTCCATCCATAGATTTAACTACAAATATTCCAAAGGTTGCTTTTGCAATATTCAGAAAATCAGTTAATTCACCTCTACTTATTTTTATGATTTTTTTGGGAATTGCCTCTTTCTTGATTGCACGATAAACCCAGTGCTCTCCGTTTTCAATGCTAGTTGTATTTTTATGATCTATGTTTCCTAGATTAATGTAATCTTCTTCGTTTATCCATAACTTGAATATGGGTAATTTTGTATTTTGTGCATATGGTAATACGTCTTGATAATTCTGTAATTCTTGAACTTGTAAGGATAGATCTGCTCCTACCTCAGCTCCTAGATCTCCTTCTTCTTCGTCCAAACTAGCTAGAAAATCGACTGCCCTTCTGAGATGCACCATTAAGGTGTTCTGTTCCTCCTTTATGAGAATTGGAGAATTTCTTGGTTCGTCATCGTCTTTTGATGCAACCACTTCTAGGTCACATAAATGAATTACCTTAGTCAGAGCCACAGTTTCTATGGAGGAAAATACGTATTCAAACCAGTTATCTGCTAAACATCTATTACAAGATAGAACCCGGAACCCTATAGGTAGGTGGCAATTATTTTCTAGAGGCACGTCATTATTGTTTGTCGCAATATTGGTACTATTCTGAGGGACGTTAGGCTTAAAGTTCTGAGGGACGTTAGGCTTAAAGTTCTGAGGGACGTTAGGTTTTGAAAAAGACAATAGACATTGTAACATAATGACATCATTCATGGTAATAGGCTGTTGTGGGCTAGGAGATTTCCTTCTTACCAAATCTTGTAATTCAACCCATTCACGCAAGATTTCACGATATTTGCGTATATCGTGCAACAAGTTATCCCAGGGATCTCTGTTTTGGAATTCTTTAGTATGGACTGTTCCTACCTCCTTATTTGGATCATCGTAGGCTTCGTGGTGTTGATATGATGGCGATGAAGTATTGTGATTGTTATTGTGCTCGACAAAATTCATCGTATTAGGAACAAATCCACTAGTATCAGGATTGGTGATAGATTTTGCTCCGGCGTGTATTGGGCATCCTATTCCATTATGCTTTCTTTTGATATGGACCTTTAGATTTCCGTGTCTCGCGGAGGTTTGAGGACAAGAAGGACATAGCCAATTTTTTTCCTTTCTATTCATGAACGTTCACTCCTAAAGACCGAGTGTGCAATGTGCAGTATGGACTGGCACATGACTGCAGTCATTGTTGCAGTAACTGCAGTAACTGCAGTCAAAACAGATTCAATAGCCATCTATCAATGATTAGATAATCTACCTTTAAATAGAAATGAATTGTGGACAGGTATCCCAATCTACTGATTACTGTTAGTATATCAATAAAGAGCTTAGGTAGACAGGTCTACCACCACTTGATGAAGACAATATCATTTTGCCTTTCGATAATCCGTATAAGTAATGTATAACTAATGGAGATACTATTGATGAAAAAAAGATGGTATGAGAAGTTATCTAACGTGGTATCCACAAAGCTTACTGCCTAGGAATATACCCTTTGCCAAAAGATAGCGCGAGAACACTACTATAATAGATATATTAAAGCGCCAACGAATTCGGAATTAATAAGATTTGTCTTGAACGAAATTTTCGAGAAATATCGCTCTAGGATAGTTGCAAAAAATCCAGGAAATAAACAGAAAACACAGAAAGCACGCCAGGGAAGAGCTGCAAAGAAACGAAGCGTCTATGACCTCATAGATTGGGCTAAAGTGTCTAGTCTATTAGCACAAAAATAGCGATGTTTTAGGCATAGCATGACATGAATTTGGACCAGCCGAACTCAATGTGCTGGGATGATCTCTGTTTCTACAACACGATCAGTACCTGTGGCCCGATCTACAAATCCCATAGAGGCGATATGGACACGTAGAGATTCATCGTCAGAAGTAAGCAGACTCAGCATATTCAGTTAACTCATATTAGTCATATGAAAGCTGTTATAACTCTTGTTTACGATGAGTATGTTTCTCTATTGATTATTAATATTATTATTAAAGGTTTAGGCTTAGCCTAAGGGCAAACTGCAGGTTTATCGACTTCCTTATTATTAAAGGCATCAGAGGGTTTGACGTAAAAGAATCGCATCATGACGTAACAAGATCGTGATTGACGTAACAACATATCAAAATCATCGCACTACGTAAATCTTATTACGTCATTTTTTACGTAATAATAATTGGTTATGAGATACAAAAGGCCCCCTTTGTTACGTTAAATTTCAAAAATCATGACCAGATATTGCGAGTAAACCTATCGCTTTAAAATGGTAGACTGGGTCAACGTTAAGAACAAAACAGGTTTAACACTTGATCAAATAAGAGAATACCAAGTATAGATGAAGTAGATCTGCAAGAAGCTGTAAATCAGGTAAAATGACCTACAAGAACTTCAGTTATTATTTTGAATTTAGTATATTGTAGCAAATATTATCATCCCGAGTACTAGAGGTTCGAGAGCATCATTGAGAAAAAAAATGAGACTTTATTTGTTAACAGGAACTATTCTATATATTGTACCTTGGTCAAATGTTAGCACATATAGATAGCCATCATAAGGACTTACTTTGAGATCTGTAATACCACCAAAGCCCTTTCCAAATATTATTTGGTTAAGAGAATCGGAACTGTTTGCAACTCCATCTGCAAGTGGACCGGTTGGGAGCAGCAATCCTGTTCTTTGTGGATTTAGTTTAAAGTGGTAAATATTTCCATTTATCACATCGGCAACAAACATATCATTTTTGTATAGATTTCCTATCCTGTTAGAATTGAGGAATGTGATTCCAGCCGGAACCACTTTCCGAAACCAAGTAAACTGAGGGGGATGGTATTTTCCTTTCCCACCAAAATTGACTAAATCATTTGGATGAAGAGAGGCAATATGCTGCTTCTCAGTTTGATCTATATTATAGCCACGTAACCATAAGCCATCAATCTTTTTGTAGCCGCTGTTGAATCCTGGGTCAACCCGATTGATTTCATCACCAAATGGTAAACCAATTTGCGTATCCCATAGAATTCTTGTTATAGGGTCAAAAGCAAGTCCAAAGCTATTCCACATTCCATAGGAATAGTAAAGGTTTAATGGAAATTTATTTCCCAAGATACCGGGCAGTGCTGGCTGACCATCTTGATTAACTCTGAGTATCCCACTTGTTCCATCCGGCTCACTTCCATTCAGGATATTTTGTGCTTTAGTGCTATGTCCGTCGATGCCAACATCACCAACAGTAACATAGACATTATTATCAGTTCCGACAATCACCTTACCACCAATACCTATAGCTCCTGGAGTTGCTGGGAGATCTAACAACAATTTTGGATTTACTAACTTGTTGTCGTTGATCAATTCATATCTATATAGGCGGTTACCCAATGGTTGTGTTCCCTCTATAATATTATCACCAGTACGAGTCTGAGCTTGAGTATAGTATAGGAAAACGTATGCGATAATATTATTATCATTATTATGACCATTAGCAGTTCCATGGTCAGATAGAGCGACAACGGCAGTAGCGTGAGGAACGATGGCAATTCCTAACAAACCTCTATGAGCTAATGTAGCAACGTTAACCTCAAGCAAAGGTTGCGGTAATTCAGTACTGTTAACAATTCTTCGTACTGTGCCTGCATCTTTCTCTGTGACTAACATATCATTAGGACCTAAAAAGGCCATACTGGTAGGGTATCCTAATCCTCTGAAAACTACTTTTGCCTTCAGATTAGGATCAAGTATCGTTGGTCCTTTAGGAGAAGGAAGACCGACTTCTGGATATTTTGAAGATAAGGCTTTAGCATGATGACTATGATAATCTTGTAGTACGAAGTGTGGATATTCGTTTGTTATGGAGGTAGAATTCAAGGTTAAGATTGCAACCAAAATTATACTTACTAAGCAAGATGATGACAGTAACATAGAATGAGGTTTTAGAAACTTCATTGAAGAACTTGTTGAAGATACGGAGGTGGTTTCCTATATCTATTTGGTCGTAATTAGCATCGAGAAAATTCCTTTCAATATCTATCGCACCTTTTCTGTTATTATTGAGCCTTAGTCATAGTCAAAATCGCGGATATTTACGAATTATCGCTAAGTTAGTCAAGCGTTGGAAAATTAATATACTGCAGTCTCCATATGCGGAGACTGTAGCAACTGAAGAAGTTATATGAACGCCAACGAAGGAGTCAATACAACAACCCCAACAGCTTCCACAAACTCTGATTTAGGCTTTGCTACTAATTCTAACTACCAGAATCTGGCCAACTGCTGAGATTTTTTCCTCAATTAATAGCAAAATGCCATATTTATGTGAAGAACGTCATTATCGCTAACCTTGGCATTATATTTCACTAGTTAAAAAACAAGTCTGTCCTTATATTTGTCAGAAAATAGAGTGCCGATTAAAAGGACTAAAAAAAATGAACAAAATCAACTCACACCAGAGGGTATGGTAAAGGAGTTGATTAGTACTGTCCAATTCGAAATACAATTTAGTTCAAGTAGATTGCAAGATTTCATAAGAGAGTACCGCAAACAAATCGTGAAACTACCAAATTGGGAATTCACTGCAGCGGGTCGCAGTGAACGGGATATATTAGATTTATTCAAAGCCCCACTCATAATGTATGACCTAAAAGCTAAACGGACAAGTAATAATTGAAATTTACGGAATTTTGGAACGATATGCAATATCAGCAATTGTTAATCTATTTAACGCAGATCCTGATAAAAAGTCGACGATAGAACTACTAACCCGACAATGTTCCTTAGTCAAATTAGCAAAAATCCCTGTTATACTCAAGCTTTGGCATAAAGAAGATATCACATTTGCTGAGAATTTATATGATCATTCGTGGAACTACATATCTTTTTACTTTAGATTTAGTTTGTATATGATCCATAGCCTACACTAACACTGGGTCTGAAGTTTTGGCATCTTCCTTCTTATGTTCTCAATTCTATGAATTTATCACTAGGAGTTTGGTGTTATGAAAGAGAAGAATCCATTGCTATTATAACATAAATCAAGGTTTACCATTTTATTTTAAAACCTAAAATATAACGGTAAGTGATATCACTTGTTTGCTTAGACAATCTATAGACAAATCTACAATTTATGATTTGTTTTTCTTCGTAATATTAATGGTCCTGATTATATCTTTGGTCATTACTCCATCAGTTTTCGCGCAGCAGAAACCTGGTTCGGTTTCAAACAATAAGAATAACATCCTGAAGATATTGAGTCATAATTCCTTCATAGATATTGCGGGATATTTTCACGTAGTAGGAGAGATAGAAAATGTATCACCAAACCCTGTGGAGCTTGTCAAAGTTATCGGAACTTTCTACGATGTGAATGGCAAGGTGGTTGGAACAGACTTTAGTTTTACAGATCCAGCTATATTGTCTGCAGGCGATAAAGCGCCATTTGAATTAATACTGACTTCTGCTACCATCCCAGTAAAGGAAATTGACAACTATAGATTAAGTATAGATTGGCAGAAATGAGAGAAGCGGCAACCAAAATTCTATGACATTTCTCAGTCTTTCCTCGATATCTTTTTCTTCTGACTTTATTTCTGTTAACTCTCTGATGCCCTCTAATTCAAGCTCTATCACTTCTCGCTCCTCGCTAAGTATTCTATCTGTATAATTATTAAGATATGTCAATAAGTCGCTCACAGCCTTAGGATAGAATACCTCGTTTGCTGGAATTGTTACTGCTTGATTAAGGTCAAAGCCTTGTGGTGCTATCTCTGGTGATTGTAGTCTATGAAGGATATACTTCCAAAGTCCTGCCACTCCAACCTTTGCCGCGATACTGTCTAGTTCAATTCGCTTTGTTTTTAGATACTCGTCCGAGGTATATATATTGCCGGTGAATATTCTTCTTCGATCTCTGCTTCTATTAGATCTGGATAGCCGTTCTGCTGAAGCCACTTTATAGTATCTCTAGTAATACCAATTTTAGGTGTATTTGTTCTTGAGCCCTTTGCTATCTCCTCGCCATATGTGTCGTAATCTACGAGAATCCCAACAACTGAACCTGCTTTCTTTGCTGCTTCTATCAGGTCTTTACCATATTCTGTAAACCTTCCTCTGGTATGTACTAGCGCAACGCGATACCTTTCAGCAAACGGAGCTAATAGATCAGCTATACCCTCTTTTTCAATAATAATGATAGCAATTCCCTTCGTTGCAAGTTCCTCAACGTTGTCTATTTCTACAGGATATGACTTGCCTTCGTAGAGCATTGTAGCCCTTGTACCTGCTATTATTCCTAGTTCTTCTCTGTTAAGACCAAATAACTGCTGACACATTTCGTTAATTTTAGAGGTTAGACCTTTTCTAGTGTCACCCCAAGTTTTACGTGGTTTGAAGTCGTCTTCTACCATTATGGGTCTTATGCGATACCATACACCAGACTGAGTAATTTTGTCAGTAATTTTTAAAGACGGGTTTGCTTGAATCTTATTATACCTTTCTTTGAGGAAATCTTCCAGGTACAGTATTGCTGGTGTCTCTCTCGAAAAACTAAAGTTGAAGACTGTGTGCTTTTTTCCATGATATGATGGTATCTTATTTGCCAAGTTTACAACAGTCTTTGCAATCTCATCAGCGTATGGTTTCAAATCAATCTTTGTCTTACCAGCAGAGCCAAGCCAATCAGGGACCGGTGTCCTCAGGTTTATTGCAACGACGCAAGGAAATCTTTTCTTTGCTGTGTGATATGAACTTGTATTGAAGCCACACTCGTGTAGAATATCGTTAACACTTGTAGCATCTCTGGTATTACCTTTTTTATCCAGCCACCTATAGGGATAACCTTGAAAATATCCTTCCCCTCCATCGATGCTAGGAGTGGAGTTGATGCTACCAATGAATTCCACTTCGCCAGCATGCTTTTCATCCAGGTCTGTTCTGGGGGCTATTACCACTTCAAGTGCATAATTAAACTCTCGAGTACCGTCATTATGATGTCCGGTAATTACTTTAGCCTGCGCTTTCTCTTTATCGATGGCATAATTCTCTGCTATATTATCGATTAGTTGCTTCTCACGCTCTGCCTTATTATATGGTAGTTTGTACTTTGATTCAGGTTGCATCCGTTTTCTTAATGTTTCATACAACTCTTGGATTAGTACGGGACTCTTAGATAGCTCATGGACTGTCATCTGTTTGAACTTGTTAGGTAAGCATTTCACTTCTCTGAATGTGGCTAGTGCTTCTGATACAGAAATCGATTTATCGGTGATTACTCTGATGAATTCTCTGAAGTGGCCAGGTTTATGGTAGTAAATACTATCCTGCATTACTTGTACTTGTTCAGCCCCTCAATTCTAAGACTGAAATCAGTCTGTATTTTCATGATCTTGTATTTCTTATAGTATTTTTCCAATTTGTTCAATAACATTTGTTCTTCGGCTATAGTATCGTTCTGACGTGTGTTATAATTATAAGACGTCACAGTATGTCCGCAGTCGATAGGTAAAGCAATTTCAACCTCTGAAAAATCTGGGGCATCGAATTTGGTTGGTGGTTTTATGTCAGCATAATACGTTTGATTGTCTATATCGACTACGATGAACGCCTTTATTTGCTTGTCATCAAATCGAAGTATTAATGGTTCCAGCCATTGCTTATCTTCAAATGAAAGTTCTGGGTTGTCGTTACTTGTCCATGATGCATAACCCATTCCCAAGCTTCTTTTTAGAAAATCACCTAAAGAGCCACAAGTCTCCCTGTGTTGATTTCGTTTTGTACTAACCCACTGGTTGAAATCAAGGATGCCTTCAAGGTCTTCAAAGACCTCTATGTTATCTACATTTGAGTTTCTTACTGCCATACGAAACATCAGCTTATCATTAATGTTTGGTATTGGGTCTAAGTTTACACATACTGCAATCTTCCTTGCTTCTTCTGAACTATTAGGATAGTAATCGTTTAACGAGTCGTAGCCATTATCCATCAACTCTTTCATAGCGAATATAGGCCAGTCTCTCTGTAAATACGATGTCTGGTTTTCTATGCCTTTGACGGTGATATAAGCCATTGATTGCTTGGTAGATGTAGATGTTGGTCCTTTCTTGGGCTTAATGGGGCTAATAATAGGGGGGTCGGCTTTTTTCTTGATTTTTTTGGCTTTGACATCTAGTAGCCTTGCGTCCTTAAGTTCCCCTTCTTCTTGCGGCTCTTGTGTTTGGCTAGTCATAGAGGATCACCGCCATGCAATAATTTCTGCATTATTTTAAAGATGAACTGTCCCGTATATTAGGCTGTCGTATGTGTATACTATACTACGACATGTAATACTTAAAAAGATATGTATTACTATTTGTTCAGATATTACGTGAGACAAGCAGTCAAGAAACCAGATCGAGAAATAACAGACCTACAGAAAAGAATACTAAAGCATGTATGCATGAGAAAAAATGGAGACTACAAGACTTTATCGAAGGCAACAGATAGAGATAGGATAACACTGTTGCAAAGTTTACAATCATTAATAAAGCATCGTCTTGTAGAAAAAGAAAATACTAGTGTTGATCGGAGAAGAATTAAGCTTATCTTTAAGCCAACAGATAAAGGGAAAATATATGCTTCAACATCTCTAGGAATTGATGATGACGCTATTAGAAATGCACAGTCTGACGATAATGAGAGAATGAGATATGATGAATTCATTGAACAGGTACCCAATCCAGCAGAACGTAAAAGAAACGACAAGCGAGTGAAGGAAGATCTGTTGCAAGAAAATCTCTTCCAGGATGATGGCAATATACCAGACATGGACAAGTTATTAAATCAGTTACTTAGGGTAAGATTATTAAAATTTGTAAAAAGCAGGAATTTTGATATCAATGAGCTATTTACTCCTGTAGGCACGAATACACTTAAGGCAATATCTGCTCCAGGAGAAATTAAGGAATTTAAGAAGCTTCTGATATTACTAAGAAAAAACCTTGATTCAACTATCAAGAGTTTGTCTAATGATTAGGAGGGGGCACTGATAATCTATACAACTCACCAATCTTTTGATGATTTCTAGTTTTTACTGCATACTTGTTACTAATTGGGATTTCTATTAGGGGCCAAATATTCAAAAACCTTAATTCATTGCGTCCTTCATTAGTCATAACACTACGTGATTAGGCCCCACCTTGGATACAGTAATGTTCAGATATCGTGACAGGTGTAATTAGTCTCCAAATATTTTCAACGTGCTTTCTCCTTGTTGTGTGAGGATAACATTGCTTTGCCTACCTCTGTATTCCACTTCCACTAAAGGATTATCTGACAAGCCTATAATGCTAATAGGATTTAGCAATCCTTTTATTTTGCTGTGTTTTGCTGCACTTGATAGATTTTCATTAATTACGCCTTTTTCTTCTAGTTTGTCTATAAGTGCACTTTTCTTTATGCTTCCATGGTTTGTATTTTTTAATATTTCTAGTACAATAAAAGTTTCTGGCTTAGGCTTGTTAATAGAATATAGCGTGATAATCCTTCAGCTCAAATCAACCCAAAACAGGAATGCTCTTGCCAATTTCTCATCTATTATCAACTATCTCTACGAGAAATATGGATATAGAATTAAAGGTCATGAAATACAACAACTAGGTTCAAATATTATGAAAATGACACTATCTGAACGTACTAGTATCATTTCATCCTTCTGTGCCAAGAATGAAATTGAATATTTGACTTATCATGCTCCAATCATTATCCATAATATTTTCGATGAGAGATGGCGGCCGAGAACATAGAGTCTATACTTAT
>Ga0193700_1000011_pt1 | contig 43082 bp, 44 predicted proteins | sample U3s1metaG_FD_143057 | JGI IMG/M metagenome (GOLD analysis project Ga0193700, IMG submission 143057) | Soil microbial communities from a riparian zone of the East river system, Colorado, United States - U3s1 | ecosystem: Environmental > Terrestrial > Soil > Riparian zone | place: USA: East River... | reverse complement strand
CCTTCGTAGACTGAGAATATGAAAGACTTATTTTTCTAATTCATTAGTCTTCTCTAGCATCTCTCGCATTCAATTACAAGAATATCTCGGCCGTATAGGCTAAGTGCATTAGTTTCCTGCAAACTGAAAATAATAACTTAACTAGAAATAATTGGATCACTCAATATCATAGGAATAGATTATAGGTCATCATCACAGTTTTATAATCTTAATACTTGTAAACCTACTTAATACTCCTGCCTGCTCTCAGGGGCCGTTGTCTAGCTTGGTAGGATGCCAGCCTCGGGCGCTGGAGGTCGCTGGTTCGAATCCGGCCGGCCCCATCTGCAACTTCTCAGTTGAGATTTAACAAAGCTGGTTTGTAACCAAGCTCAATGCATTGTCATAATTAGAGGTCAACTTAGCAGTACAGGCTATGCCTCATTGATTTGTCATGTTCTAGATTTAAATTATCCGACATATCTATCAACTCTATGTCGGAAGCACAACCACAACAGAATCAACAAGTACACAAAGATGGACCTCGCGATGCTATATATATAGGAAAGAAACCGTTGATGGCCTACGTCACGTCAACTTTGATTCAGCTGGCAAATCAGCCTTCGGTGACAATAAAAGCTAGAGGCTTGAGCATAGGACGGGCAGTAGACGTTTCACAGATAATCATCAAGCGCATGGAGACAGCTGGCTACAAAATAGGCGACATAAGAATTGGGTCTGAAACGGTCCAATCAGATGATGGAAGGACTCGGAACGTTTCTACAATCGAAATCGAAGTAAAAAGAGGCTCTTAACTATCTCCTCCTTCGACACTTTTTGTTGACATACACCCAAGTTTTACTACTTTATGGTAAAAGCGGCTGCCATCTTAGCGCATATTAATCCTCTAACAAACTCTCACGTAGATATTATTTCTCATTTCCAAGAGGATTATAATATTTATATCTTTCCAGTGAGGTTTTTGAAAGATGGAAAGGAGATCAATACGAAAAGCTTTCCATTTCCATATGAGTTGAGGAAAGCAATGCTTGAATCTGTATTTCCAAAGGTTCCCAACCTTACTATCTCGCCAGATTACACTTTTTTTTCCCCTTTCATCAAGTACTTACCACCGTTAATTTCACCTTACTCATGGATGCTCAGAAGCAAAATTCTGCAGAACATCCATGAAAGTGAATTTGTTACTTACACCGGCGACATATCGGAGAAACGTATACTCCAAGCCTATAGACTTCACCCTATTAAAGCCAACAGATTAGAAATCTCTGCTTCTGCTGTTAAAGATATGCTCTATACCCAAGCTAATAACAAGAGATCGTATTATTACTCATCTCACAACAAAACCCAAGCATGGCAAGAGAGAGTACCTGAGAAAGTTGCCGGATTGATTAATGATAACTGGAAAATTATAGACAGATTTGCAAGATCACCTGACCTTACGGTGAGAGTGTTTGGCATGAAATTTCCAAAAGAAGGTTTTCGATAAATTTAGAAGATTTTTATAGTGCTCCTAGAGACCTTTGGCATAAATGAAGACAAAGGGTGCTGAATTCGTATGGCTCGATGGTAAATTTGTAAAATGGGATGAAGCAACAATACCCATCATGACTCATGCATTGCATTATGGAACAGCAGTTTTTGAGGGCATTCGTGGTTATGCTTCAAATGATAACCTCTATATCTTTAGATTGCAGGATCACATGCAGCGACTTCATCACTCTGCTGCAGTTTACTCCTTTACAGCAAATTATTCACCTAAACTGCTTTGTGACGCCACAGTTCAATTGTTGAAGAGATCAAATATAAGAGAATCATGCTACATAAGGCCGATAATACTCGTAGGCTTGCATGGAATTGATTTAAATGTTAGTAGAAATTCTCCAACCCACACATCAATTATTATTTTTCCGTTTTCGAAATACTTCAAGGGGGAGGGCATCAAAGCTTGTGTTTCATCGTGGAGAAGAATTCACGATACTGCTACACCCCCTATGGCTAAAGCAGCTGGAAACTACCTTAATTCGGTGCTTGCTACACAGGAATGCCGAAGTCATGGATATGATGAATCAATAATGCTCGACAAAGAGGGCAATGTCAGCGAGGCCTCAGGTGAAAATATTTTTGTCGTTAGAAATAATACTATTTACACCCCTTACATCGCTGGATCAGCATTAGAAGGTATTACTAGAGACACGGCACTAACTATAGCGGGAAATCTAGGTTACAAAACAATCGAACGCCCCATATCGAGGACAGAACTATATTTGGCTGATGAGCTTTTTTTAACTGGCACAGCAGCAGAAATTATTGCGATCACTAGTATTGATGGTCGTCAGATAAGCAGCGGAAAAGAAGGACCCATAACAAGAACTATTCGCGAGATGTACACAAGGATAGTCTGCGCAGAAGAACGACAATATATGGATTGGATTACTCCAGTATGGTGACAACCGCAACAAATCTCAACGTAGCCGTGATAGGTGTAGGAGGGTGGGGAAAAAATCATGCTCGAGTTTTGAGGGACTTGGGCGCACTTGCAGCTATTTGTGATGTAAATATTCAGCGTAGCAGAGAATTGGCCAAGATGTATGATGCAAAGCCTTATGATTCGGTGGATCGAATGCTTCAAGAGGAAAGAAAATTAGATGCCTGCATTGTCTGTACTCCTACCACGTCACATTTTACTATCGCAAAAAAAATAATGGAGAAGGGAATTAATGTTTTTGTTGAAAAACCCCTATCCTTTTCTACAAAAGAGTGCGAGGAGATGATAGAATTAACAAAGATGAATAAAGTTATTTTGACATCAGGCTACATTGAAAGGTTCAACCCCGCTGTTCAAGATGTCAAACAGATTATAGAAAACAAGCAGTATGGTGATCTATTAATGATGGAATTTCATAGGGAGAATAGGATGCCCACACACGTAGTAGATGTTGGCATAATATACGATACATCGGTACATGATATTGATACTGCAATGTTCTTATTCAATTCTAGGCCTCATCTAGTATTTGCCCGTGCGGGTAAAAAATTCCATTCGTATGAGGATTTCGCGACAATCATGCTTGGGTTTGATGAACAGAAAGTAGCAATTATTGCATCAAATTGGATCACTCCAAAAAAAGTTAGAAGATTTAGCGCAGTTTGTACCGATGGAATAATTACTGGTGACTTTATCACACAGGAAATCAAAATTGATCAAGCTGAAGCCACGATTACACCGCGCCGGCAGAAATTTCAGGAACCACTAACACTAGAATTAAAGGGTTTTCTCGATGCTTTAAATGGAAAGATTAGTAGTTCGTTCATATCTGCGATAGATGCAACTAACGTTACTAAAGTAGCAGAGGCAGCACTTTTGTCAAGCAATACAGGATCGCCGGTCTATTTGGATCTGAAATAGTGAAATGAAAAAATCAATGCTTGATATCCTTGCGTGTCCCATCGACAAATACTATCCGTTGGAGTTATTCGAAATTAAAGTCAAACATGACATTGATACTGCCAACGAAAGCGAGGCAGTAGTTGAAGATGGTCTATTATTTTGTCCAAAATGTTCCCGTTTTTACCCAATAATTGACGAGATTCCAATAATGCTACCAGACGAATTGCGTAACAAACAACAAGATATTGAATTTCTGCACAAATGGCATCAGAAGCTGCCGGCTGAAATTCTTCATAATGCTAACCCGTGGCATATTTAGACTACGTGGAGACTAACGCCTGTTGAAAAGGTAGAATGGACAAAATAATTTTCCGTAGCGTTAAGCACTAGTGATAGTTAACTATATTAAGTATGTATAATGCTTTCACTCTCATGAAAGCAGCAGTGTTTCGAGAATATAATAAGGATCCTACTAAGGTTGTAAAGATTGAAGATATTGATATGCCCAAATTGAAGCCCAATGAAGTTCTGATAAAGGTTGAATCTGCGTCATATAATTACAACGATCTCTGGGCGATTTGGGGTGACCCGATCAAGACCCCTTTACCTCACATATCAGGAAGCGATGTGGCCGGAACTGTTGCAGAAGTAGGTGAGGATGTGACAAGACTTAAGCCGGGGGACAGAGTAGTCTCGCATTCCAATATGAGCTGCAGAGTATGTGAAATGTGCACGTCGGGCAGAGAATTTGACTGTAGCGATCGTACTATATGGGGCTTTCAGACTGGACCGCTATGGGGCGGCTTCGCGCAATACACACATTTGCCTGAAGTAAATGTAGTGAAATTACCAGAGAATGTCTCTTTTGACGATGCTGCCGCAGTTTCCATGGTGGGAATGACTTCTTGGCAGATGTTGGTAGGCAGAGCTGAGGTAAAGCCGGGGCAGATGGTTCTCATAATGGGTGGCACCAGTGGCGTAGGTATGGTGGGTATTCAAATCGCTAAATTGTATAACTGTACGGTTATTGCTACCGCTGGTAACAAAGAAAAAATGGACAAATGCATAGAAATAGGTGCAGATTATGTTGTCAACCACAGGGAAGCTGATTGGTTTAAGAAAGTCAGAGATATCACAAAGAAGACAGGAGTAGACGTAATTTTTGAACATATCGGAAAGGCAGCCTTTCCACAAGAAGTTGCTCTTTTGAAGACAGCCGGCACTCTTGTTTCAACAGGTGCTACGACAGGCTATGATACTACACTAGATTTAAGATATCTTTTTTTCAAAGGAACTAATCTACTTGGCTCAACACAGGGTACAAAAGCTGAACTGGAAGAAGTAATATACTGGACAAGCAAGGGGAAGATAAAACCGGTTATTTACGAAATTTTACCATTTAATGATATGGTAAAGGGTCATGTCATGATGGCAAAAGCTGAACAGATTGGAAAAATGATCACTACTCCTCATAAATTGTAAGGACCGCTTTGGAGAACTTCGGAGGGATGTTTAGAAGTCTACTTTTTGTCCCAGGCAATAGCCAGAAGTTCATAGAAAAATCCAAAACGCTTGATGCGGATATCATTTGCCTAGACCTTGAGGACTCGGTTCCTCCTAATCAGAAACCCCTGGCCCGCGAGATGATAAGAGGAGTATTATCAGAGAGAAAGAGCTACCATTCTTCATCTGCATTATATGTACGGATCAATTCAGTTGACTCAGGTTTTGCAGTAGAAGATCTCTCAGCTTCAGTTCAGCAAGGAATCGAAGGTATTATCGTTCCGAAGGTGAATACTGAAGATACCATAATAGATACTGCGCGCCTTGTTTCTAAGCTGGAAGAAGAAAGAGGGATTGTAAAGGGCCATATTAAATTAATTGCTTCTATCGAAACTGCGCAAGGGGTGTTAAATGCCTACGACATTGCGAAGGCAGACGGAAGAATTAACGCATTGCTTTTTGGTGTTTTTGACTTCCTTTATGATATGCATTTAGACTATGTAGAGAATAATGGAACTGGATACGCATATGCTCGTGCAAAGCTCCCTGTTGACGCAAGAGCAGCAGGAGCATTAGCCATAGATGCCATATGGCAAAATGTAGATGATACCGAAGGTCTAAAAAGAGATACACAGTATGCAAGACGATTAGGATATTCCGGAAAAAGTATTATTCACCCTTCGCAGATTGACCCAGTCCATAAAATTTTTGTTCCTACTAAAACTGAAATTGAATGGGCCAAGAAAGTAGTACAATCCTTAGCGCCGGCCGTTGAAAATGGGACGGCTACTGGAGCTGGTGCAATTAGCCTAGAAGGCAGAATGATCGATATAGTACATTACAAGCTAGCAAAATCAATATTGGATCTTTTAAAATCCTAATGAGCAGAATGCAAGCCAGAAGTAAAATATAAAAAAAAGTTATTTACCTTACATCTGCAGTTTTAGGTATGCTTTTTATTCTGTTGTAATGAAATAACCATTCGATGTTCACAGGTATCGTCGAAGGTCTGGCTAGAGTAAGGTCAATTTCAAAGATCAAAGCAAAGAATAAAGCAGCAGATACTAAGATGAGCATCTACCTTGGGAGATTACAGAAGGGTTTGAAAATCGGCGATAGCATCAGTGTTAATGGAGCTTGTCTTACCATTACAAAGCTGCATAAAGGCTGCGCAGATTTTGAAATTGTTGATGAAACTATGAAGCGAACAAGCATGTGTTCCTTGAAAACAGGTGAAAAAGTAAATATTGAGAGGAGCTTACGCCTCAATGGAAGATTGGAAGGACATATTGTTCTAGGTCATGTAGACGGGACTGGTGTAATTCAGAGTATTATTACGTTTCAGACAGAGACTCGACTGTCTATAACAGTCCAAGATAGGAAGCTGCTCTGTGCTATCGTACCTAAAGGATCACTGGCCATAGATGGTATAAGTCTAACGGTAGTAGATGTTAAAGGTGATACTATTTCAGTAGTTTTGATACCCCATACACTAGCTATAACTAATCTAGGGCTTAAGTCCAAAGGCGATAGAGTTAATTTAGAAATAGATGTAATTGGGAGGTACGTTGTCAAAAATATACTAAAGAAGTGGTAGTAACTCGAAGTTTAGTAAACTATATAATGACTTAATGTCTCTACTAGGTAGAACTATTTGATACAAGAAGCAATACAGGCGCTTAGGAGTTCTCATTTTGTTCTGATACACGATGACAAAGGACGTGAGAACGAGATCGATATGGTAATAGCTGGGGAGAAGATTTCCCCAGAACATATTGCAGTAATGAGAAAGGATGGTGGTGGTTTAATTTGTCTAGCTATTTCACACGATTCTGCGTTCAAATTAGGTCTAACATATATGCAGAATATCTTACAAGCTGTATCTAGTATTAATCCCGTTTTCGCTAAATTAACTAGTGGTAAATCTCCCTACGGTGACGATCCGTCCTTTTCAATAGCCATTAACCATCGTGATACTTATACTGGTATTACTGACTTCGACAGAGCATTAACAATCTCCAAAATGAGTGAAATTTGTAAGAGGATTGATACCGGAGGAATTAATGAATTTGCAAATTGCTTCCGAGCGCCTGGCCACGTTCCCTTATTAATTGCCTCAAAAAAACTACTTCAAGATAGAACGGGACACACTGAACTCTGCATATACCTTGCTCAACTGGCGAATCTGACTGCAGCAGTGGTAATTTGTGAGATGTTAGATAATGAGACGCATAGAGCATTATCAATAACAAAGGCAAAAACGTACTCAACAAAATATCAGATTCCATTGATAGAAGCAGATGAGCTAAGGGCTTGTGCTAAGGTGGCTTAATTATTAAGTGAATAAGATTAGAATAGCGATAGTAGTTTCTGAATTTAATAGCGATATCACGCTTGAAATGTTGGACAATGCCAAACGACAAGCCGAGAGACTGCACGCTTATATCCGGTACGTATGTTATGTACCAGGGTCCTTTGACATGCCTTTGATAGTTGAAGAGCTGTTGAAGAAGAAGGATGTAGATGCTGCAGTCACCCTTGGCGCAATAATAAAAGGGGAAACACGCCATGACGAAATCATCGCAGACAATGCCGCCAGGCTAATTGCAGATCTTTCGATAAAGCATGGCAAGCCAGTATCTCTTGGAATAAGCGGTCCTGATATGACCCTTGAGCAGGCTAAAGACAGGATTGAGGTCGTGGCTAAGCGTGCAGTTAATGCCGCTGTTAATATGGCGATTAGAATTAAAAAACTAAGGTCAGTCAGGTCAAATTTAGAAATCAGAGAGACTATTGTAGATTGACACTGCAGCTGACAGTATTGAGAATCGAAGGTTACGGAGCTTGGACGTTAACACTTGGGAGTGATAGAGAAGCAGATCTTCAGATGCTTCAAGCACGATTCTACTTTGACACGCAAAGGTTATTCTCAGAAAAGGGCTGTCTTGTATATCTGAATAGATTCGATGAGTATTTCGTTGTAACTAACGGTCTCTCTTCACAAGACCATCTTGATATTATGAAAAAGCTTGGCCAACTATACAATAAACTTCAGATATCTATGGCCATTGGCAAAGGAAATACAGCCTATGAAGCTAATATTGATGCGTATAATGCTCGGAATCTGGGGGCGAGCTGTGTTGCTGCAGGTAACGTCGAATCCCTCAACGGACGTATCTTTGGCGAAGCTCTACATTCCTCACCTGGGTCTAATATTAATACAATCGATGTATTTGCACAGATCTTGCACATAGACATTGATAGTTCAGCAAAGCTAAGCTCCAGATTCTCGCCATTTGAGATAACCCTTTTGCTAAGCAAGATATATCTAAAACTTTCAGAATATTTTTTGAAGAAGGAGTCTTTGACGTTCTTTATTGGAGGAGACAACTTCATGGTTTTGTCTAATGGGCTGAAGAAAGAGGACTCGAGAAGAATAATTACGAAGGTTTCAAATTGCTTTGAAATTAAGATGAATTGTGGAATAGGAATTGGCAGAACAGGTAGAAAGGCTGCCGAGGCTGCCACAAAAGCGCTTGACACCATTAGAGATTTACGATCGTTAGGAAAGGTTCATCCTGTTTACGAAATAAGATGCCTATAATAATAAAGAACGGGAGCCTTCTGTTAGGTAAGAGCTTAAGATTTGTTAATAATGGCTTCATTGAGATTGGGAAAAATGGAATTATAACAAATGTTGGAAGACGCAACTATAATGCAGGGCATGACAATAAAGATAAGACGTATGAATTAATCGACGCAGAAGGATTTATGATACTGCCTGGCTTTATCAACGCCCATACTCATATAGGTGACTCGATAGGCAAAGACATAGCTGTGGAGTCAGGATTGGACAAACGCGTACATCCTGTGTTAGGAGTAAAACGAAACATCTTGCACAAGAGTAAACCGGATCATCTCAAGACGTTTATGAGAAATTCCGCTTTGTCTATGATGAAAAGGGGAATAATTGCTTTTGCAGATTTTAGAGAAGACGGAATAGTGGGCATTAGATTATTAAAGGAAGCCTTGTCTGGGCTTCCTATCAAATGTATCATACTCGGAAGAGTTGAATATTATCTAAAGCCAAAGGATGAAAGTACAGGAGGAGTACTACTTGGAGGAAAAAAGAAAACCCGAAAGAGGACTAACACGAGGCTCCCCTCGTATGTACTGAAAATGCTCTCCACAATCTTGAAAGCATCTGACGGCATTGGACTGAGCGGTGCTAATGAGAACACCGATGAATCGCTTCTCCAGTATAGAGAACTTCTGGGGGGAGAAAGGTCATCGGAAAATAAGAAAAAAAAATTGTTATTGGCTATCCATGCGGCTGAATCAGAGGATACTGTGCAATTCTCAAAATTACTTACAGGCAGGACAGAGGTCAGTAGAATTATGCAATATTTAAGACCTGATATTCTTGTGCATATGACAAATCCGACTGATGAGGACATTTCTATTGTACGGAATAGCAATGTAGGCATTGTATTATGTCCTAGGGCTAACGGGATACTTGGCTCCGGTATTCCTAGGGTCTCAAGAATGATAAAAACGAGATGCATTATAGGGCTAGGGACAGATAATGTCATGCTCAATTCTCCAGATATGTTCAAGGAAATGGATTATCTTTGGAAAGTATCCCGGGCGACTGAGACTCGGTTCATTACAGCCACAGAGATACTAAAGATGTCGACGGTATACCCGGCTCAAATTCTAAACTTGAATTCAGGAACTATAGATATTGGTAAATCTGCAGATCTCCTATTTATTGACAAGCACCACATTGACCTATATCCAATGCACGATCCACATGCTTCGATAGTCCAAAGAGCAGGCCAAGAAACAATTAGGGCAGTCATGATAAATGGCGAATTTGTAAGCGGAGATGGTATCTAGTTGCATGTGATCATAAATGCCGCAATGACACTTGACGGCAAAATTGCGACGGTAATCGGGGATTCCAAGATGTCTTCGATGCAGGATCTGATTCGCGTACATAATTTGCGTGCTTCCGTTGACGCTATTATTGTAGGGATTTCTACTGTACTAGCAGACAATCCAAGGCTTACTGCAAGATTCGTCAAAGTTAAGCAAAAAAAACATCCTTCAAGGATAATAGTAGATAGTACTGCAAGGATACCTTTAGACTCAAGAATTTTACGATCTGCTTCTAGAATTGAAACTATAGTAGTTGTGACAAAAAGAGCCGATCCTGATAAAATCCTTAAAATTAAAAAGAGTGGTGCGTCAGTACTTATCGCCGGACTTAGGAGAGTCGACTTAAAAGAAACTTTTGTATTTTTGGAAAAGGCTGGATATAAAAAGATCCTGGTCGAAGGTGGTGGCTCATTGAATTGGTCCCTTCTCCGGATTGGTGTCATCGATGAGTTGATTATAACTATTTCACCTAGAATAGTGGGAGGAGTAAGGGCTACTACACTAGTAGAAGGAAAAGGGTTTGAAAGAATTTCAGAAGGAATTAAATTGGAACTAGTAAAAGTAGCCAAGCAAGAAAACGGTGAAGTCGTCTTATCATATAAGCTTTAAAGAGAGTGAGCATCCTGGTGGATACTCGTTATAACTCAACAAATGGCACAAAATGTTCGGCTGCTCCTAATCAATAGCTCTTCTCGTCCTAGCTAAGACCTACCTATCCACTAGTTTACATCGGTCGAACGGATGTCAGATGATAGTTGAGGTTCTTGGAATAATGGCCGGTAGTCTGAGCGTTGGCTCTCCATTTGTTGTGGATTTCTGAATACTTTATAAATCCACTCCTTTCCTTTCTTGGTTCTCTCAATCTTGCCCTTATCAGAATATCTCGACAAATAAGTAGATATTATGCTCAGTTGAAGTGTTTCACCATACTCGTCTCGATAGTATCGTAAAACATCCGAAGAAGTGAACGAGCTGAATTGAAATTTCTTTTCAATTATTCTCCATATCTTGGCTCCCATTGAGGATGAGTAATCCTTGTGCTGTTCTTTGTTATCGTATGTGCCCTGGCCGTCGTTGTGGCCTTTGACATCAAGAAGTTCCATCAATTCGAAAACTTTCATTACCTTATTTTTTGAAATATTACCCTCTAACGAAAGGTTATACTTTCCCCCTTCAGCATCTTCCATTTCTATTTTTATCTTTTTTTTGCCAATGCTCAAGATAGGCTCTTAACTTAGTGATAGGATAGTAAGTTACAACTTAATACAGCTAGAAATGCTTTTGATGACAAAAAGCTAAGATTTTATGAGCTGGTTGACCAGTTTCTTATTCTCTTGTTTTCAAGGTTAGTTTTAAGTATACTTTCTTGTACTTGAATGCCTTGTCTAAACTAATACATTTTTGCCTACAAATAAAATGCTGAGGAAGCATCTTCCTTCAGAATGCTTCAAAGATCCCTTAATTGTTATGCTGTTCCTCATCTATAGAGGTAATTGCAAGCCTACCATCAAGCTTCAAGCCGATTGCAAATCATATCCTTCTAACGATGCAGCATCTTGGTTAAGTACCAGTAACAGGACATAAAAGACAAAATTTGAATATGTCTTTTATCTGAAGAGACGTAGACAGTTGTTATACTTTTTGTTATCAGTTTTGGAACTAATGTAAATATTTTGATATATTTGATGTATCGAATAAAATTTTCTTAGAGTGCGGAAACTGAGACATTGTTACTCTTTCAACCAAAATGTATATATCATAGATTTTATTTGCTGTATATGATTATGAGCGCTATCCTAAGCGTTATTGCAATGGTTGGTACTGGATTCAAAAGTATGATTATGCAAATTGGACCGGCATATGACCCGCTATTCTATGACGTAATGGTCTACATATTCGGAACCATGCTGTTTGCTGTGTTTTTGTTAAGCGTCATTGCCTTCTGGTTGAGAAGGAAGGGTCTTGGTGGTGGTGCTGCGAAAGAAAAATGGACACAGGAACTAGAAAGGTATTTTGAACAGCAACAGATTGGTTTGATACCAGATGAGAAACACCATTGGTAAGTTAGAAATTGGGGTACTAAGTGTACACCCATAAACTTCTTTTCTTTGCTTCCCAAGTTAACGAAAGCTACTTTGGTAGTTAATTGATAGAGCTTATGCCTTGAGATAACTAGATCTTTTTTGACTTGGCTGATGTCCTAGTTCCATGATTAGTTCCCTGAATAGTTTGTAGACCGGGCAATTTCATATATATATATTTCAGCTAGCGACGATGATCAGTCGGAATTTTTGTGTTCTAAAATTTCAGCGTTTTTCTGAGCTTTTTTATAATTGAATTAATTAGGAGTGATTATTATTCTTGTATTACATATGAAACCCGACCCGCTCCGAATGTCGAACAACTTATAATAGCAAATAACATACTACATGCATTTCTGAATGGGCATCGAGAATGTTCTGGTATTTTCACATGAGCAAGATGTTGACGGTTTATTTTCGGCGGCAATTCTAAAAATTGCGTTTCCTAAATCTCAAATAGTTTTGACAAATTACGGCTTAGAAAAAATGCTACAAGTTAAGGAGAAGGTAACTTCTTTCGTAAACAGTAATGATCCAGGCATATTGATCATGGCAGACATAGGGATTAATGACGCAAGCTATTCCCATCTGTTCAATGCTATGGCTACCTCAAAAGATAGAGGTTGGAAAAATATATGGGTCGATCATCACATTTGGGAAGCTCGTCAAATAAAGGAGATGAGTAGCGTGTGTGAACTGGTGTTGTATAGAGCAGATAGAGGATATGAAACCAAGAAGTGCACGGCTGAACTTTGTATGGAACACTTCATTCCGGATAATAAACTCGCAAAAAAACTAGCAGCCATAGCACACAGAACAGACTTTCCTGACTCCGATAGGTTCCCAATCCCTCCTTTGACCGGACTAATATCTTATTATAATGGTTTTCCCAAGCTTTATGAACGGCTGTATTCTGTAATATTGGAGAATGTCATTAGAGGTATTCTTTGGACTGTGGAAATGCAAGATGATATTATAATATCATCGAAATTAATTGAAGAATCACAAGCCCGATCCATTGAAGAGATGAAAGTAGTTGAATTTGGCACCGATGATAAAACCAATCCATTAAAAGCTGCCATTGCTAAAACAGAGGGATTTGTGAACAGATCTGTTCTTCTTGGAAGAATCATGGACGATTATAATGTAGGGCTCGCTATTGCATACACCACTGACGGAAAAGTGAGCATTAGAAGGAATATGCATCTCTCAGCGCAAGTTCATAATCTTAGTTGCAACGAAATTGCAAAAGAATTCAGGGAAGGGGGGGGTCACGAAGGGGCTGCTGGTGGTTTTCTCAAAGTTAGACTAGAAGAGACTGACCAGGTCGACGAGAAAGCGAATAAAGAAATCGTCGAAGCGATTTCGAATTATTTTCGTAAAGCTAAACAAAATCGATTAGAGAAAGGATTGCAGAAGTAAGACATACTAATAATAATATACTTGACTTGATGTACGCCTCAAACTACAGATTATATTTGAGAATTTAAAAATAAGCAACTTTTAAAGGAATTCCTGGGATAGCTAGAATCTCCGCAAGGCTTTAGATTTCAACTTCTCTGGATGTACCTTTAACCCTTGAATTAGCGCCAAAATTTTTTCGCTATCTTCTGGAATTGTTCCTCCTAAGGAATACACATTTGATGAATGATTGGCTCTAAAAATGACAGGAGCTGACGGATTAATCGAGGCAATTAATCTTTCAATTTCATCTAGGACCTCAAGATCATTCAAAGGTTTAAATTCTGACTGAAATTTGTCCATGAATTCATTGTAGATGCCATCCTCTAGATAAAGTGTCAAGGCACCTAGGTAATGAGGAGAGATTTCACTTACCACTCTCGCAGTATCACGTATATGCCGCTCCGTATAGTCTCTTCCCCCAAGTCCCAGGATTATCATGCACGATAAAATAAATCCATGGTTCTTTGCTTTTTGACAGGCCCTAATAATCCCCCCTGACGTGGCTCCCTTAGTGACCTTCTTTAAAATAAGATCGTTTCCCGTCTCAATGCCTAAATAAAACATATTAAGTCCAGCAGTCTTTAGCTTTTCTAATTCATCGTCCTTCTTTTGAAGCAGATTTTTTGGCATTGCGTAACAAGAAACCCTTTGTAAGCAACTAAATTTCTCATGAACATAGTCTAGAATACAGAGAAGGGTATCAGTCGAAAGATTGAGCGCGTCACCGTCGGCTAGGAAGATACGCTGTGTCTGTGGGTAATCGTGAGCTGCCAAATCGATTTCCTTTTTAACATCTGACCATGGCCTTTCCACATATTTTTTCGTTCTATACATATTACAGAACGAGCACTTGTTAAAGGAGCAGCCAAGTGTAACCTGGAATATAAGTGAGTTGGCTTCAGAGGGTGGCCTGTAGAGAGGAAAATCGTATGGAATTTCCATAGATCAAGCATTCATTATGGTCCACATCCCATTTATTAATTCATACCATCATCTGTCCCTGAACGCCAAGAAGGTTGTAAGTCGCTCGCAAAGCTTAAACTTGGCCCAAGATCAGGCAGCAATTTTCCTCACGCTGCAGGCCGCTAAATATGAGCGATATTGGGTCGGTTCGTCGCGAGTTCTTCATTGTTTAACTCAGTCTGGAGCAGCGAAATTATTTACCTCATCCCCATTCAAGGGACCATGATTCTCTTATTAATAGGTAACAATCGCTTAGTATTGCAAAACTATCTAAGTCATTTACACAATTAAGGTGATTTCATTCAAGCGACGTCTAAGCCTCTTAAGGGAACCAGACATATCTGTAACTAGCATGGGGGGGTATATCAGCGCGACAGTTGAAAGTACTCTATCCAGTGCTTCTAGCTTGCAGCTAACTATCATGATATCTTCTATGTCAGATCTAATAAGCCTGAGCGAGGACTTTTGAGCTGCAATATAGCCAAACAATTCTACATTTCTTTTTATGACTGCTTCCAGCACGTCTATCTTGCTGGACACTGTTGCCTCAGGTGGTCTGCGATTATATATAATTGCTAAGTAACGAAGTTTTTCTCTTCTATTAAGCAGTTAGAAAACACCTTCTCTCATTCCTATTGGCTAACCATTCCTCGAGTTCTAGCCAGTAACGCTCGGGTTTTATATCACAAATTTTTAGTATAGCATCAAAAGAACGTCCTGATATCATCTCCAACAAGGAATTTGCTCCACTCGACAAAATAAATTGACAACTGCTAGACTCACAAAACTTATACAATTCTCTTATTTGATTAAACCATTTCCCTATCTGCAATCCGTCGGTTTTACGGAGGCCAGATAGGGTAACTTCTAATCCGATCTTCTTTTTTAGATTCCTTTTTAGAACTTTTTCAACTCTGTTGAAATCTCTAACAATGAAAATGTCGAGCCAAGGTGAAGACACGTCATCAATTCTTTCCGAAACAATGAGATATCGGTAGTTAGTTAGCGCGCTTGGTTTCTTATTTAGTCGATAAACAACGTGGTCTTGGACTATGCCGTTGAACTCATACCCAAGGATATCCAATCCGAGTATATTTCTTAACGAAGGTTTTTCCTCTATTTCATTAGAACGTACACACAGGTCTATTCTTTTAAAGACAAAAGCCTCCTCTTGTAGCTTTGTATAATAGAGTCAACGGGTTTGTATCTCCTGACTGGCTTAAATCGAATTCTAATTGAGTCACTAGCAGAAAGCGAAAGCTTTCCTCTGCATATTCTTTGTTTATCTAATCTAATATAGAGAGAGCCCTTTTCATCCATATATTTGGGAAAAGAATTTGCAAGTTCACTTATATCAATAACAGTTAACAACGATACCACTTTGATAGCCAAGGTGTTAGCATCGGGGCTGCTCAGAGTCGCTGTCATTAGGCAGAGCTTATTGCCCCAATGGCCTTCAAAGCATTCAATCGTAAAACGATCAGGTGGAACTGACAGGACTTCGTTTATTGACCTCAATATTTTATCTTCACTCTCTGTTGCATGCAGAACGACTTTGATTTCCGCTCCTGAGAATAACCCGACTTGAGCCTTCAAGTCATTTTGGAACATTGACAAGTGATGATAATTTGGAATGGAAAAATATTAATTCTATGAAGTTGCTTCTGGAGATTGCTCTCGTTCTTCTTGATTTTCTTCTCTTTCTTCAATTTCTCCTTCTTGTGATGAGGGTATCTCAATCTTCTTTGCTTCTCCAACAGCTCTAGACTCAGGAGTTGAAATCAATTTAGTTTTTTTAATGCCAATATGTCTAAGAGAAGCAATCTTCTTTCCTTCTGCTAATAGATCGGCGCCCATCTTGCCCATGGTCACCTCCTGAACGAATTGGTCTATTGTTAAATTCCGCACCTTTTCATCTAAAACCTTATGAGATATCATCCTCATCTCGTGTTTCTTGGAAGAATTGAGTCTTCTGTGACTAAACGCGATTACTACAACTCGAAAGGTGTAACCGTCGATCGTAGTGTAATTGTTCACAAAAGTGATCATGGAGCTTCCTCTTCTTACCAGGCTGCGAAGGAATTCTTTTGCATATTCATGTCCCTTGAAAACAGTTGTTGCAATGCCATCGTTAATTTTCTCAATTTGAATAAAGACTTTAGTCTGATGTTGAGTCGGATCCTGTTTCAAAATATCAAACATGGTATTCTCGATTACACGTCCCCGAGCTTGCTCAATATTTGTTACTGGAATATAATTGAGAGGGCCTCCTCCGAAGGCAGCGGGCGTATTAACCACCACCCATTGTTTGTCTCGCCATTTATCACGAACCTTGCCTCCCCTCTTACCTCCTTTAACCATTAAAAGTTAGACTTTACATCCAAAATATAAGTTGTGTGCCATATATGGTGCAGTTTACGCAAAAGAATGATGGTAACATAACTATGAATAGCGGTATTGCAATTCTACTTGGAAGAAAGATACTATCATGGATGCTAGCCGCTACATTTCTGGATTTCTAAAATTTCAATTAAGCTAAACGTTTATTCGAAACACTTTTTATGTTTGCTATCAGTTTATTTACGTAAATACGTGTTATCGTTACAGAGAATGCACGCTGACATATTTTATGGTCCCAATAACATCGCAAACGAAGAAATAAATTGCGACTACCACGAGGGAAGAGAAGTCCTCCTTAGAGTAAAAGCATGTGCAATATGTGGGTATGACGTTGGAGTATTTAGAGATGGTCATCAAAAAGTAAAGCCCCCTATAATATTGGGACACGAAATCGCTGGCGAGATAAATAGTGATGTAAGGTTAGAACGTCATGGAGGAATAGCCAAGACTATTGAGGCAGGCTCAAGAGTTTCGATTTCGCCGATATCACCTTGTCTGGAATGCTATTATTGCAGTACAAAGAACTACAACCTTTGTAGTGCTAAAAAAGAAATTGGCTCGACTTTAGATGGCGGCTTTGCAGAATTCGTAAGGGTTCCCGAATCGATCGTTAGGACAGGTGGGTTAACGCTGGTTCCCGACAATTTATCCAACGAAGAAGCCGCTCTAATCGAACCCTTAGCTTGCTGCTTGAATGGATTTTCACAGTTAGGTCCTGTCGATAAAGATAGCACAGTAGCTATCATCGGAGATGGTCCGATAGGACTACTTCATCTTCAGTTATCGAATAACCTTTATCAGAACAGAACTATTGTAGTCGGCAAAATTCAACAGAGGCTAGACATGGCAAGATCCCTAGGAGCCTCTGCAACAATAATGGCCGGTAACAGTAGCGAGGTTTATACTAAGAAAGATGTTGAGGAGATTCTTGGATTCACAAATGGAGTTGGTGTCGGCGCAGTCATAATTGCTACGAGCGACCCTGCTTCAGTTAAGTTTGCTCTCAAAATTGCAAGCAAGAATTCGAGGATTAATCTATTCGCTGGAATGCCACAGGGCAGTAGTATCCTGTTAGATACCAATATGCTACATTACAATCAAATATCCATCACAGGCAGCTTTAGCTCCACTCCTGTTACGCTTGAGCAAGCTGCGATGCTGGCCTCAAATAGGATAATTGATTTATCCAAAATGATCACTCATAGGTATTCACTTGCAGATATCGGAGAGGCACTATTGGCTACAGAAAATTATTATGGGTTGCGTGTAGTAATAAATAAATTTTAGGACGCCGATGCTAATTAGTAATAATTACCAGTCTGCCAAAGAATTAAGATTATAGAGAAGAGAGAATAGATACCGATGCTAACTAAAAGTACAGTCCTGGCTGAACAGTCAGACCATATCTTGAATTATTGTCCTGATGTTGTATCTTTCAAATTAGTAATTACATCGATCCTCTGGATATACACAGACTATTGGCATTAATCAACCTGCGGTCATGGAAGAACTTTAATATTATTTGGGAAAGAATGATCAAGAATGTCACAGAATTTGCCATGCAAAAAAAACGTATGCTTTATCCAAAGTATGATTTGAATAAACACAAGTCATTATATGAATTTAGAATCATCTATTCAATGTAGACGGTTAGGGAAAAACATTCATTAACATCTCATCTCCACTCTGACATTTTTGATTCCTGAAGAAGAATATTATAGGTCCACCAAGATCGATGCAGAGTTACTCGCAAACACCTCAAACAAAATAGAAACATGAGGCCTTATTTCCAATAGTTCTCAACATTTTTTCGTCTTCATTCTTTGTATATATTGGATTCTTTTAAAACACTAATTACTGCTGGAATATCCATGTCGAGCTGCATGGCAATGAATTCTTCTCCTATGCCAGATTCATATAGGTTTATAACAACCTTCTTTTTATCCTCAGAAATGTCATTTGCCATATACCAGATTGGCATGGTGTCACCTTATTTAATAATTGTCTTTACTCTGAAAGGTTCCATAAAAAGGTTAAATGTATAAGATATCGTAAAGCCGTAGATGAATGCTTTTTTCGTAAAATCATAATAAATTGCGAAGAGCATTTGCTCGTGTCTTTGCATGTTTGGATAAGTGACTATTAATTTTTCAGATCTGTTTAACTAGTCCTAATTTTATTGTCTTCGATGTTCTAATAACGTTAAACGAACATTGACATCACACTATCTAATTCGTTATTTCAGATTACTCTAGTTTCTTTAATTGCAATTAATAGTTAGAAAAAGAACATCGGAATTGGAGAGCGCCCAATTTCCCTACTAGAACTAAACTGTATTTATTCAGCTCCTATCCTACTGATTTTTTTTTATAGGATTTGCGAAGGAAAGTTGATAGCCGTCTGGCTCTCGTACATGGAAATATCTCTCACCCCAAGTGGCATCTTTAGGTTCGTTTTCAAATGATATCATCTCGGATATAGTTTCATTATTTTTCAAATACCGATACAGCTCATCTACATCTTCGGTATGAAAGACTATTCTTCCAAATTTGCTTGCATCAACAGTTTGGTCATCCTTGTTGTTGTAGTCCTTGCGTACCATTCCACTGCTTTTCAGTTCCAGGTTTAAATGCATGTTTGGAATAGATTCACCAACTTGATATGTTGTAAAAGTATTAAATGAGCCACCATATACTAACCTAAAACCCGGTATTTTGGAGTAAAATTTACAAGACTTCTGCATGTTATTTACTAGTAAGGTTATTGCAGATATTCTATACACATTCATAATAAGGCATATTAGATTGCGACTTATTTGTATGTAAATGCTGGTCTGAGTTAATCTAGTGACACTCTTAAAAGTTACTAACACTCTAGACATCTAGGGAATAAAATTGAATAGATTGGCTTAATACTTCACATCCAAGCAGCGAACTAGGGACAATTAAGCAACACCTTTAAAATTTGGCTCAAAAAAATATGCCATTTAAGTATAGCATGTATGCTAGCATATCTGTCTGAGTATATCTTATCGAAAATGGCATTAATTTAATTTTCATGATCGTATGATTACTAGGAAGTGAACTAAGATACGAAAATTGTCATCAATTTACACTACAGCATTCGTCCTTGTTATCACATTCGCAATGGTCAGATTCTAATAGGCATACAGGACAGATGCTTTTACCACAGCCGACACAAGTATTAGTAGATCTATTGCATGCCCAGTGCTTGCATTCATTAGTAACCATAATGAATCTTCATCATCATACGTTGGTTTATGAACTTTAAGATGTTTGTATGTGATTCTAGTGATTGCATGGTTCGTAAAAAAAACCATTGTTTTATGGAAGAAACTTACTACTGTCTTATACCAAACATTAAATGAGATACATCAATAGTGTGTAGATCAAGTTTTCAAATGATTAGAAGGAACACAAAAGAAGAGTTACATAGCACCCCCATATAACGCCATATCATGCTTTGCTAGACTATTGATCGGCGGGGACTCTGCAGATACATTTGATTACGTGCGAAAGCAAACTAGAGAAGAGGATAACTAACGTTGAGCCGAGATAACCCTTGACATTTTTGAATCATTTAAAAACTAGCAATGTGATCGTGGTTATGCGAACTATTTTGAATATTCATAGTTCATCATGTGTCGAAATATTGCCGCGATAAAGGATCTTGACAAAGCTAGACATCTCCTAGAATTAAGTCATATCTACAAATGTGCATTTCAGAACAATTAGAAAGACAAGCTGCAATATACGCAGTGACGTAGAAGAATGAGAAGAGTTGATATTTGTTCATTAAGGATCGAGTGGACTAAGATTTATAGATCAACTTGTAGCCTTATCAGAAGGTTACACAAGCTTGAAAAAAAGAGAAGCTATCTATTATAATTCAGCGCGTCATAAACCATATGACATATAGAACTTTTGACTGTTGTCCATGAATTACAAATTGACTGCAGCTCCAACTATTGTCTTCTGACGATGATGGTCCATTAGTTATCGCGTTGTCGAATCGCCCCTATAGATCTCCAAAGATTTCATAATATTGATTGGCGACTTTGTCTCTGAAGCTTTCCTTGTATTTGTCTAGCACATATCGGACAAACTTGCTGTTTGTGACTCTATAAAGATGAAAGTTCTGCCCAAAAGTAACTAATACTATGCCTGCGTCAGATAATCTCTTTAGGTGCCAAGATACAGTAGAAGGAGCCTTCTTCATATGCTCCAAGATCTCACTAAACGTACAAAGATCATGTTCAAGTACAAATATGACTATTTCTCGTGCAGCTTGGTTTCTCATGTGTCCTAGAATATGTGATTCATCTGACCTAATGTAGATTGGATAGTATCTTGCTCTCTTCCCATCTTGTCTATCAACTTTTACTTTGTGTGTACTTTCTAGTATCTTCAGATGGTATTCTACTGCACCGTTTGTTAAACCACTCAACCTTAGGAGCTCTCTGTAGCGAATTCCAGGAGCCTTGTCGATATACCATAGAATTAGTGTTTTGATATCAACTGATTCTGTTGTATTACGACCATGTATAGAATCTTTATCCATTTAGACTATTTTTCCACCTTCAACACTCCAACTCCAAAGAGAGTTAGCATAAGCAACAAGAGAATATGTGGTAGTCCTAGATATATCCCACGATGCATTACTCTACTAGTACCTGGCATGGCTTGAAGCAAAAACAATAATTCAACTACTAAAAGTGAAAGGAAACCTACTGTTGTATATAATACTTTTTTGCTTCTTGTTCTTTTATATGCAAGTATCGATACAACGATAAGAAACACGGATATTACAATACTAGCTACATGCATTGAGATAAAATAAATTAAGACTGGACGATTGAGGTGTGGAACAATAATCAATGGAGTGAAAACAGCAAATGTGGATAGGGATACCGTAAGGAACAGCTTGGGTTTACTGGCCGAAATGTCTTGAATATGATTTTTTGCGAAGTAGCAAAATTTATACAAGATATATTCCAACGTCAAGTAAATCGGAAGCAATTTCCTTACGAGTAGATGCGTAGTTTGATTAGCCACTCAGATTAGTATAGAACCAGGATTGTAATTACCTTTGCAGTACATTTCGCTATAAGAATTTATCAGTCCGTATCATTTAAAATCAATTCTGAGAGACAGAAAGAGTTGTTACCCCAGAAAATCGTTTTCTTGCGTGCTTGGATTCGTAGATCTTTGATTATAGCTAGTTCTGCCCAACTGTTTAAGATTGCGAACGGTTAGAGAAGAGTTTTAGATTCCCAGAGAGAAGTATTTTACACGCAATTTATTCAGCCTTCTCTAGGGTTTGGTTCGATATCAGAAGTGCAAATTGGTTAAGAAATAGAAATAAGCAAATAAATCGAATAACTGATAATTTCGCCCCTTTCTATTATTATTTTATGTCTTTAAATCTACCTATCTTCTCAAAGCTTCTATCGGAGATAGACGTGATGCTTTCCAAGCAGGATATACACCAGCTGACAGACTCAAAAGTATTGAAAGACTCCAAACAGACAAAAGGTCATTTGGAACAAATACCGGAGTAATATGAGGAGCAGCTGCTCCTGGTGGTCCTCCTCCTCCTACGCCGGGTGTTCTTGGACCAAAGCCAGAAGTTAGTACGTAAGCTCCACTAATACCAGTCAATATTCCAAGAGACGATCCCAAGATTCCAATCAATAGAGCCTCGCTCATAAACAGCATAAGAATAAATCTACTCTTTGCACCTATAGCCTTCATAGTGCCAATTTCCTTAGTTCTTTCGTTAACAGATGTATATAGAGTGGTAATAATTCCAACAGCACCAACAAGTAATGCAATAAATGCTATGGCTAATGTAAATGAGCTATTTCCACTTTGAAACTGTTGTCTTGTTTGTAGAATTGCTTTAGGAGTAATGACTCCAATATTATTACCATACAAACTTGTAATTTCTTGTTTGACAGTGTCGACGTAATCAGCAGATTGCGCGGCTACAATCATTTGATCATATTTTCCGGATTTATGAAATAGTGAATTGCCAGTAGCTTCATTAATTATTACTGACCTATCTATTTGATTGTTTCCGGAAGGTTGAATTATGCCACTTATTACAAAACTCTTTGTTTGTTCTTTTGCTTTACCTGTATTAGGATCTACATACGCAAAAATTGCCCTTACAGTCTGGCCAACAGTCACAAATGCGGCTGATTTTCCTGGAGGATTAGCTATACTATCTCCAACAAGCATTGCAGAAGGATCATTTGGCCTTATTGTAGAACTCTCAACCAATTGTAACGAGGGATTAATCAAGTAAATTTTTTGAGGCTTCATAGCAATTATCTGTGAATTCAAAATATTTCCTTGGGCATTAAGCTGCAATTGTCCTGTATAGGAGGGAACAACTTCTTTAACGAATGGAAGTGATTTTAGTCTGTTTACAATTTCAGTATTGAAAACAATAGTTGGTGAACTTTCCGGTCCTCCACGGAATCCACGCTGACCTGAGCTGACAAATAGTATATCGGGCGCCAAGGTATTTAGTTGCTTGTTTAGAAAATTACTTTGTCCAGCACTCATGCCATTAAGAGCAATCATCAAACCGCTCCCCACTACAACCATCAATATTGTAAGAGCAGACCTCGCTTTTCTCTCCTTAAGTGCATCAAACGACAGTATGAAAATCTGTTTGATGTTCTTGCTTTTGTGCTTCTTTTTGAGACTTCCATAGACTATCGGCGTGCGAGTGGACGAGAACCCCGGTGCCCTCAGGTTCTTTACCCGCCTACTTTTTATATTATTATTTGTGACTTTAATTTCTTTTATTCCCATATTACTGATCTGATCGCTTTTCTCCTACGGGTGTTTTCCTATCACCGCTACTATGCCCCTTCTTCTTCTCGTCCGGACCGAGAGAACTATCGAGGAGGCTTTCAATATCTTCTTCTTCATCATTATTATTAAGATTTTCTTGGCCATTCTCTGAAATCATAAGATTGTCAATCTTCGATCTTCTTCGCTTTCTAATAAGAAGTAGAGTAACAATAACAACTGCCGAGATGATCGCAATAAGTACAATAGGGAAGGGAATTCCAAGTATACTATTGCCACTACCATGATCTCCCCTAGAACGTGATTGTTGCGGTTTGACTTCAACTGTCTTATTTAAAATTATTTCGTGACTATTTTTCAAATCATCGCTGTAGATGACCTTTAGCGAAATGGGGTAAGTTCCGAATGCCGTATTATTGTTCATATTTAAAGGAATACTAAATGGAAGAGGAGAATCAGGTTGAAGGTCGCCAAGATACTGAGCAGGAGGAAGAAGAGATGACGAGGAGGAGTTTTGTCTAGTGCTACCAGCCCCTTGATTACGAGAGTGATGTTGCTCCTGAATTGTTGATGGTCCATTACCACCGGTAGAAGTTGATGAGGAGAAGGGTTGATTTATTAGCTGTACAGTAGTAAATAATCCTATAGTGTTCCCTTGATTCAGAAGATTTCCCACAAGATTTGGTATGCCAGCAACATAGTTAATAGCTAGATCGGTCGCAGTTACTCGTATATCTCCAACTACATTTCCTCCTAAAATAAATGAGCCTATTTTTGACTGACCACCGGATAGGTACTGAAGTGTAACTACAAATGAAACAGGTGCGCCTATCAGAGAGGTAGAAGCAAATACTTTCGTTGTAAATTCGTGTCTAGAATGTGGACTAAAACTTGGTATACTCCACAATGAATCTCCTACAATCTTAAGATCGCTCGATTCAGAAATAATGGATGCCACGCCGTTAGTGATCGGAAAATCATTATTGTTAGCAAGGTTAAACTTCATATCTTGTATTTTGCCAGCAACCAAAATTAGCGAAGTATTATTTAGGTTACTAGGCATGTTATTATTAGTACTGGGGTTGTTATTACTTGTTGAGGCAGTCCGTTGTAATAGAGCTCCATTGGAAGTATTATTCTTTGTGTTATACACTGTTAGAATCATGGGGTTACGGTCTTTAGGAATAGACATTGGATGTGACAGAAGAACACTAGGAGAGTTAATTTTTTCATTAGGGTGAGCAGAAATAAAATGGGCTAAGTTTTTGCGATTGGCATCATTGCCATTTGTATTTAGTGACGATGGGGATACGCTTATACCTGCAGTAGTATTGTTGTCCGTCCTTGAATCGTTATTATTTCTACTATTAGGTGGGAGGCTATTCGAAGGAGATACACTTATACCTGCCTCAGGGGGAGTCGGGAGGACAAGAAACCCGACTGACACATCTGAGCTTTTGGCATCACCGTTGGCAGCAGTGTATGTTATTTGAAGATTGAGATTCTGCAAGGTTCCACCAGCTGAATTTGACGGATAAATAATAGGAATGATTTGCGCTGTTCCATTGACGGGAACTGTTCCGATATCAAAGGTTCTAGCTCCAAGATTTACCGTTGGGATGGAAGATAGAGGGGATGTTGTTGTTACCTGTCCAGTCGGACTCGTACTGCTGGTATTGTTAGCATTACTGCTGCTAGGTTGGTTAATTACAACATTATTGGCAATGCTATTTCCCGTCACACCCGTAACAGAAACTATAACACTGTGAGCTTCTGCAGATCCCTTGTTTTTTATCTCTATCTTTGCTTCATTAGAAACGCCAGGGATTAGGCTGGTTGATTTAGAGAATGCATCCAAAATTACCTTACCTGGCAACGTAAAAGGTATCTTGAAAGTCTGTGAACTATATTGTCCTGGTTCAAGTTCAGGTACTTTGAAGTAAAATATTCTCAGAGAGGACAAGTAGTTTCCCACAGCTGCTCCCTTGTCGATATTTACTTTAAAATAGAGCGTATATGTTTGACCTGATTTGACCAAATCGTTGAAGCTTGCTATTGCTATTTGCTGTTGTTGCTTGGAAATCTGCAGTTGCTGATGATTCTGGACAAAAGAATTCGCGCTAGCCGTAGTCGAACTAAACCCTGCTGGTAGAGTAATGTAGCCTATTATGCCATTAATATCTGAAAATTCTGTGTTGCTCAACACTACCGCTAAAATAGATTGACCCTCTCCAGGACCTACCTCCTGTTGAGCGGGTATAGGTAACGTTGATGACGCTGCTCCGGTAGATGATGTTGAGTTACTGCTAGCACCACCTATGCCAACTGATGTATTTGCGGCCCAATACGCATCTATAAATCCATTTGTGAAACTAGGCTGTTGCTGTTCTTGTAGAATTTGTGGCTGTCTTATTTCAGTAGTGTTTCCTACGTCTTGGATTGGCATTATTTGTTGCTGTGGGCCTGATTGAACTCCTAGATCAATGGTCTTGTTCACAACTAATTCATGATTATTTTTGAGGTCATCACTATACATGACCTTTATAGAAATCGGGTAAAGGTTTGCAGCTGTATTGTTGTCTCTCTCAGTATTATACGCTATGCCATCTGAGGAAGAAGAAGAGTTCGCTGCATGCTCGGTCATCGTTGTTAGCGATGTGTTTTCCTTATTGGTATTCGCGGCAGGATTAAATTTCTGGGGTATTGTCTTTGTTGGAGTCTGTTCTAATATCTTCAAGGGAATGTTAAAAGCCATAGGGGTATTCACCGGTATACTGCCAAGATAGTCTGAAGAAATAGGCAATATAGCTGAAGATGCAGGTACGCCCTGTCCTTGTTTCAACATTTCTACACTAGTAAATAGCGCAGGTGTATTTCCTTGATTTAAGATGTTACCAACGAGATTGGGTGTATCTCCAATGTACCTAATACCTACGTTGTTCAGACTCAACTTTACATCGCCAACTACAACTGCGCCTAAATCAAAAGAATCTGCCTTTAATTGTTGACCATTTTGAATATATTGTACAGATACGGTGAAAAATACAGGAGTACCAATTAACGATGGTGATGCATACACCTTGGTGGACAGCAATTGGTTTGAATCAGGCTGAACGGTTTGTAAGTTCCAACGACTATTGCCCAAGATCTTGACCGACGCAGATTGAGAAATAAGCGATACTGCTAGGTCGGTTATTGTTGGTGATGGTTGTCCTCTAAAAATATTAGTATTTGTGTTCGCATTGATACTGAAATTGAGATCTTGAACTTTGCCAGCGGCGATTTGGATAAGTGATTCAGAAGGAGCCAAAGATGTGGGGCGTAGTGAGGATAGAGGTGCCTGAGTTACATCATTATCTAATCTTTGAGCGAATGAAGCTTTCGTCATATACGGCGTTGTTATAATCAAAGATGCAAAAATAATAAAGATACATACAAATGCTAAAAAGAAATTATTACGGTGAACTTTATTATTGTTAATAACAACATAGTTAACTTTCAAAATTAACAAACTCTTTTTCAATTGATCCATCTTTAATATGTATGGCCCTATCTGTTTTTGATGCAAGCTCAGGATTATGCGTTACCATAATTATCGTCCTTCTAAATTTATTTGAGAGCAATCTGAGCAGTTCAAAAACATCGTGTCCAGTTTTCGTATCCAAGTTTCCTGTTGGCTCATCGGCAAGAATTATTTTCGGGTCATTCATCAGTGCTCGGGCTATGGCTACTCTTTGTTGCTGGCCACCGCTCAGGTTATTAGGCTTGAATTTGGCCTTATCTTTGATTCCAAGGAAACTCAATATTTTTAACGCGCGACGTCTCCTGTCAGCGTCACTCATTCCACCTGTTATACCCGGAAATTCTACATTTTTGAGTATAGTTGTCCTATTAATCAAGTTATATGATTGAAAAATAAATCCAATAGTGTTATTTCGCAACGTTGAGAGTTGTGAATCGTTTAGCGAAAAAATGTCTATTCCATTGATGAAGACTTTTCCTGAACTCGGCCTGTCCAAAGCACCTAACATATTCATTAATGTTGATTTTCCGCTTCCAGAAGGGCCAACAACGGATACAAATTCACCTTTATTAACAGAGAAGTTAACATTTCTCAGTGACACTACTTTGCCCATTGAAGAGATATATATTTTCGAAAGATTCTCGACCTTTAGAGCCTCAGTTGCACTATTTGCATCAGCATAATGGTTATTGATAATCATCATCTCTTCTCCAAATGGATATCATTCTACGATATATTACGCTATCCATCTTTCCTATCAAGCATAGATATAAAAAAAATACGATACATTCGACGAATGTACTGTAGGTTATTCAATCAACTCAATTTCGTTATTGCACTATAGAATGTTAAAAAAGAGTTTTCACAAAGACAAGATCGAACGAAATCTTCATCACGCATAAATGCAAAGAACTGAAATGGACTGAAGGTTATCATGAAAATAGTGCACCTACCGCACAGTAAAGAAAGCAAGAACAAAAACCCGATCCCAACGAGGAGGTGCAATATATTTCACGGCAGGTATTACTCCTATTCCCGCTCAATAATCTCATCAATTTGTGTGGTACTCTTATTATCGAGCGTAATTGTGGTGTCAAAGTCAGCAGATGCAGTACCGCCTACATCTTCGTCAACAAATTCTTCTCCATCTCTTCTGTTTTCTTCAGATTTCTCTAAAGCATCATCGCCACCTCCCAGTACTTCAAATATTTCTACCTCAAGTCAACCGCAACCTAATGCTAACGATGATAGGGGTCTTTTCTGCAGTGGTACCGCAGCCACGCGGATTCCAGCTGGGTCATTATCCAATTCATCGTTTGTTTGTAGTACCTCTACTAGTTTGAAAAATATTACTGTGACAAAGACTAAAAGCATCTCCAGTTCTAGTTTAAAAAATATAACAGAAGGTCCAGTTAGGTTTGTATTTGTAAACTCTTACTGGACTGACAATATCCCGCCTGGAGCAGTTGATGCAGGTTTATCCTCGGAGCGAACAGCTGCACAGCCTTTACCCGCAGTGAAGAGACAAGAGGTTGGACCTGGAGAAGGAGCTTCAATACTGGCTGTAGTATTAACGTATAAGGGTTTTGCAGACATAACTGGTGTGACCGGGTCACTAGACTTACCCTCTGGATTTCAGGATATAATCTCACCAGTTAATAATAACAACAATAATGGTGGCAGTGATGGAAATTCAAATAGCAAAACAGTGTTATCTAGCTATAATCGTTCGGTCAAGGCAGGGCAAACGTTCGTACTTTATTTTCCTATAAATGTCCTGTCAAGTGCACAAGTCGGTAAAGAATATAGCGGTTCACTCAAGTTACACTTCTTTAAATTAGAGCAGGAGAAGAAAAGCAATTCTAAATCACGAACATTTAGTAAAGTTATTCCTATTAACGAAGAGAAAACTACTTCCTCTGTGATTGGTAGCAATAACAATAATGCCTCGCTAGTTTTGCAATCAATAAATGGAATAAATGGATCAAAGACACTCAATAAATCAAAATCACAGACAACAAACAAGCTTACTCCCTTCGAATCCACGTCACGGACAATTATCGTTCCTTTTAAGATCAGCGGTAAGGTTATTTTAGATGTAGTTGTCTTCCAAGAACAACAGTCCTCTAATAATACGAATATCCAGCAGAGTTCATTGGCCTCACCTTCAACATCCAGCTCGATTAATGTGGTTAACGCAGCTCCAGGCTCATCTACTAAATTACTACTAAATGTTAGAAATGAAGGATCTGCAAAAGCTAATGGAGTCATAGCAGATATCTTTGGAAGAAATCAAGTGGCAACAAATAATAACATTATCAGCCCCGCTGCATCAGGCAACGTTTCAATTTCAAGCAATGTAGTTCAGCAAAATACCATAATCCCACTAATAAGTTTAGGAAGTACGACATTTAACGTAGGCAGTATAGGAAATGGACAGAGCAAGAAAATAGACACTGCGATATTCCCCAGCATTGCAGTCGGCGGAACACTAGAGACTTTGACGATTCGTCTTACCTATAATGATGCGTACGGCAACAAAAAAACAGCTGATAAAATAGTTGGTGTTCAAATATTGCCTTCAAATCCACAATCACCGTTGAGTGTTTCACCGTCTGTGCAACGATAGTAGTAAAAGCGGATAAACATTAAAAAAATAATTCATCATGATAATGTTCATTTACTCGGGATATCTGTCTAAAACGCTGCGCTACTAAACTGCAAAATAGTACCTTTTATTAGGTTACAGAATTTTCATATTTATATATATCCTGCTTAAGCGGTTTAGAATTCGCTTTGACTCAAACCGATAACATTTTTTATTCAATATTATGCAGTACGATAATTGTCACTCAATCAGTTTTGTCTTACTTATAGACTTAAATGATCGTAAATAGGTGGTAAGAACGAAGTGGAAGGTAATTATCTTGAAAGCTGCTAGAATTGTTAAGCCTAGAGAACCCTTAGAAATACAAGAAATTGAGCCCCAAAGACCCAAGGGGTCACAAGTGCTGATCAAAGTTCAATCTGTAGGTGTCTGTCATAGTGACATTCACCTCTGGGAAGGCGGTTACGAAGGTATTGGAGGACAATTTTTAAAGACTACAGATAGAGGAGTCAAATATCCAGTAACTCCTGGACACGAAGTAGCAGGATATGTAGAGAGTTTGGGCGAAGAAGCATCTTCAGCACTGAAGGGAGTTATCACTAAAAATGAAAAAGTATTGGTTTATCCTTGGATAGGCGAAGGACTTTGCCCAGCCTGTAGAGTAGGTGACGAGAATCTATGTGATAAACCAAGATCGTTGGGCCTCTACACAGATGGAGGATATTCTGAATATTTATTGGTACCTAGTTATAAGTATCTTATCAAAATCGATGATGATCGCAATGATTTAGATGCTGATTCAATTGCAACTTTATCCTGTTCTGCTCTCACCGCTTACGGCGCGGTTAAGAATGCCAATCTAGGACCAAATGATAATGTTGTTATTGTTGGAGCAGGTGGGGTTGGAGTAATGGCAATACAACTCGCAAAAGCAGTTACTGGAGCTAGAATAATTGCAATGGATTTGGATGATAACAAGCTGAAACTCGCAAAAGAAAATGGTGCTGACTTCTTTGTCAATTCGAAAAAGCAGAATGCAGTAGACGCTATAATGGAATTGACGAACAAGATGGGGGCAGACGCAGTTATTGACTTTGTCAATGCTTCTAAATCAGTAGAGACCGATATGCAGATTCTCAGGAGAAGAGCTAGAGTAGTACTAGTCGGACTATTTGGAGGTGAACTAAGGCTAAGTCTGGTTTCAATGCCGACTAGAGCATATAGACTAATTGGTTCATATACAGGAAATCTAAATCAATTAACAGAGTTGGTATCACTTGCAAAAAGAGGAATAATTAAGCCGGTTATTTCCAATCGATTTAAACTAAACCAAGCTACTGAAGCTCTGCAAATGTTAAGGGATGGAGAAATTGTTGGAAGAGGTGTTATAAATCCTTGATAGAAAACGAACAAGGTGTAGTAGCAAAAAGATTCAGGACGGTCAACCCTGCAACGGAACAAATTCTCCATGAATACGAAATGATGACTAAAGAACAAATAAATCATTCCGTAGATAAGGCGAGAAAAGGGTTTTCAGAATGGAAGCGAAAGGATATGCATAAACGTGCAGATTTTCTTTATGCCTTCGCTAATGAATTCAGGAAAAACAAAGAAAATTTGGCTAGAATAGCAACAGAAGAGATGGGCAAGGCGATAAAAGAATCAAGATCTGAAGTGGAAAAGTGTGTATGGGCTATAGAGTATTTTGCCGATCATGGAAATATACTTGCAACTGATGAAGTTATAAATACTGATGCAAGAAAGAGCTTCGTAACATTTGAACCCCTCGGTGCTATAGCAAGTATAATGCCATGGAACTTCCCATATTGGCAAGGGTTAAGATTTGCTACTCCGTCATTGTTAGTTGGGAACACTATTTTATTGAAACCTGCAAGCGCTACGATGCAGTGTGGAATTGAGATCGAAAAGACATTTGGCAAAGTGGGATTACCTGAAGGTATTTTTCAGACGATGGTCGGAGACTCGAGCATAGCAGAGACACTTATCGATTCTGAGGGCATTAACGGAGTGACTTTCACCGGAAGTGTACCGATAGGAGCTAAGGTTGCAGAAAGAGCTACTGCTCAACTAAAGAAGACGGTTTTAGAGTTAGGCGGTAGTGATCCTTTCGTAGTATGCAAAGATGCAGATCTTGAAAAAGCATCCGCAGGTGCAGTCAAAGGACGCTTTATAAACTGTGGGCAAAGCTGCATAGCGTCTAAGAGATTCATTATAGTAAAAGATATAGCTAGTGAATTCATCGAAAAGTTTGTTCAAAAAACAGAGAAGCTTAAGGTTGGAAATCCTCTTTCTGATGACACTGACATAGGCCCTCTTGTAAATGTCCAAGGTCTTAATGGCATCGATTCTATAGTCAAGCAATCAATCAATGAAGGAGCACAGCTACTTACAGGCGGAGAAAAGATAGATTACAATGGCAAGGGATATTTCTATAAACCCACTGTTCTTTCAAAAGTATCTCCTAGCATGCATGTAGCAAAAGAAGAAGTATTTGGTCCGGTCGCCCCTGTAATTATAGCTGATGATGAAAAGCAAGCAATAGAGCTTGCCAATAATTCACAATATGGTCTTGGCGCAAGCATATGGACTCAGGATCTAGATAAAGCGGAAAGACTATCAAGGACGATCGAATCAGGGATAGTGACGGTAAATAATGTTGTAATATCGGATCCAAGAGTGCCCTTTGGTGGCATAAAGAATAGCGGATTCGGAAGGGAATTGTCTAGATATGGAATGCTAGAATTTGTAAATATAAAATCAGTCAGATTCTACGACCAGTTAATTCGTAATCATCATGTAGAATAGACGCTAGCAATGCATGTATAGATAAATCCAGTAGGAAAAATGATGGGAAAATGGGTAAAAGTGACAAGCCCACCTCTAAAACAAAAAGTACAAGAATCCATCACAGCTTGGCGAAATACAAAAATAATAAAATTATAGCACCCTCAGGATCCTCATCAGATAGATCCAGTAGTGAGGACATACTCGAAAATGTGTTGATACTTCAAGGTGGGGGTTCGTTGGGCGCCTTTGGTTGCGGCGTTTTTAAAGCGCTTGAAAATAATAAGGTCAAGATCGATATTGTTGCCGGAACATCTATTGGAGGTGTAAATGCTGCGATTATTTCTGGCAGCAAGGATGGAGAGCAAGCCGGGCAATTGTTAGAACAGTTTTGGCTGGAATTGGCTGATAGCTATGTAGATTTGGAAAGAATACCTTTATCTACCTTATTGCCAATTGCAGGTGAAGCATTAGATAGATTTGATTATACTTCGATATTAAGAAAAGAACAGCACAATGATGGGCTGACGAATATGGATCGCTTGAAAATCAAGTCGTTGAAATCATTTTACAGCTCTGTAATATTTGGAAATGACAAGATGTTTAGACCCAGGTGGAGGCCAGAGTACGCTCTATCTGACCCAGAATACTTCCAACCTTCTAAGTGGACTTATATTTACGATCATTCGCCGCTCGTTAAAACATTAGAAAAATATATTGATTATAACAAATTGAAACCCAATGGAAATCCTAACTCACGCCTCATCGTGACAGCTGTCGACGTCTTAACAGCAAAACCTCTAACATTTGATAGTTCTAGGCAGCAAATCACTCCAAGGCATATTCTCGCAACTTCCGCTTACCCGTTGTATAACTTTCCGTGGATAGAGGTAGAGGACGGAGTTTATGGATGGGACGGCGGCTTGCTCAGTAATACTCCATTGCGAGAAGTAATAGATGCATCTCCGGTAAATAATAAGCAAATATTTTTGGTAGAGAATTATCCAAAAGAGGTCGACGGCTTACCGACAAACTTGCCTGAAGTCTACCATAGAGCAAGAGACATAATTTTTTCCGATAAAACTGAACATAATGTGACAATGTCTAAAGTTATTACGGCATATCTTCGTTATATTGAAGAATTATACCAGATCATTGAGGACCACGTGGACATAAATAAGATAGATCACAGACAGCTTGAAAACATTCGCAAAAAGTATAAGAAATACAAACAGCAAAGAGGCGCTGAAATAAAGGGGATACATTACGTAACACGAGATGAGCCTTTTCCCGCTACTTATGAGAATGCAGATTTCTCCCCAGAAACAATAAGAAATTCAATCAGGGATGGCGAATCTAAAACTAATCATATGTTAAAAAAGGTTCTCAATTAAAGTGCTGATTTATATGGAAATGATATAGCATTCAGGTCTTGAACAAATAAAACTTTGAAGGTTAAGGTTTGCAATTTTCTCGATTCCTTTATTTCTTAATGTTTTAATAATCATATACTTATCAGATCTTGTGTTGTTGTGTCTTGAGACGTGAGCCAACATGTCCTATTTGTGGAAACAAATTGGTCGAACATTCTGAATTCCAAAGCAAAATATGCAAAATGATCACCGTTAAGCAATTTGCAAATAACTCGCCGGGTTTCGATGTTCAATTTAGGCCATTCTTTGAAGATTAGATACTACAATATCCACCAAAATGACTTTTGGATTAGAGACTCAATTTAAAAACGGCGTGGATAAGGAGCCGACGTTACAAAATGAATATCGCAACATCCCAAGTGTCATGGGGAAAAAAATCAAAAAAAAAGTTGACATTAATAATATAAAATGATATCAATAGAAGAGAAAGGAGGCAATAGAAGCCTATGACATATTTCCGTAGTTGTTGTTTTTCATTGTTACTGCTAATGGTATCAATGGAACTAATGGCTAGCATGCCTATCAATGGTACTGTTATCATGTCCATACAATGTCTGATGGCCGCATCCGCACCATAATATCATACATACCTATACCTATACACGAAACATTTCCCAGGAGACTCACAATAGACATGATATTATCATAATACGAGTATAAGCCATTACATGTGGGCTTAGCAGTAGGAACGAGTACTAACTGCCCAATGGTACTGCGTAGTAACCATTCTAGTTGTAGAGGAGGGAAACTAGAAAGGGAAGCGGAAAAATGGTGTGGTATTTTGCAGAGAGGTAGGTGAGATGCCGCCTTCCCTTCTTAGCAAGACTCAGCAATAGATCATTAAACAACATTTACTTTGAATATTTCATTCAATTTTCCGCTCCCAATTATTTCTACGATATTAGTCGGTTCCGTGTTGGCTGAAGATGCATTGGCAAAGAAATGTAGAAGAAGCGGCGGCGGTGGTGGTGGTGGTAATGACAACAGCGTACACCAAACTTCTGCTCAGGCTTGTATAAACCAAAACGCTCCATGTCAAAACGTCAACTCACAGAACGCTGGTAGCGACATCGCATCGAATACATTCGGAATACAATAAAGAGGCGACTAATCACAAGTAAGTAGGAGGTCTATATGCCTCCAGTAAATTTCTTCTCTTGGTTCTGCTGCCTTTTATCTTGTTTTCTCCACCTGTATCTTACATACAACGCGATAACAGCCACTACAGGACCCACGATATAGACTAGCTTCTCGAACATTAATTATTACAACTACTACGGGACTAATTAGGTATTCGATAATCGTCCTAGCTCTTTATTTTTGGCTATCACCACAATGATATCTTGTACAAAATCTAAAAAGGCAGTCTCAAAACAAAATTTAACTTTATCCTCCTCCCAATGAGCTAATATTATGTCCCTCGGAAGAGCAGCAAATCAAGTAGATTAAGTTATTAATGTGAAGCTAACGAGTGACGTTAAAGCAATGGTAGTGGCTGGTCTGATAGAAGTACTAAAGGCCATGTTATAGTAGGAGCCACGTATGGTAAAGAATAATTCCAAAGAGTATTGAATTTATATTCGTTTAAACAATCAAAATTGACAAATTACAATGGATAGATCTCAACAAGACATAGATCTGTGGTATAAGAAAATAGAAATGATAGGCATCGATATAAAAAGTTTGGACCAAGATTTGGACACTGCACGATTCAAATTAAAAACAAGGTTCATAAATCAACACTTCATAAATGAACTAGATAAGGCCGGTTTACAACTCATAAATATTACTGGAACCTTTGATGGTAAACTTATGGTACTTTTGGAAGCAAAAATCTCATCATGATGATAAATTCTGTCCTCCCAACATAATTTCAAGCACTTTTTCTGCTTTATTCCTCAAATGCCTAAATGATAGATTTGAATTCTAAGCTTGTTTATCCTACGACATGGACTAAATTTTAAATACTAATTCATTCATTTTTTGTTTCTCTTATTTTTCTAGAGTATTTGTCATGCACTCAGATCTTTTAGTGGAATAACCCAAACTTTTGGTAGTCTTTAACCATGGAAGATCTAAGGTTACTCGTTACCTGCTTGTTCAACCCAAGTCCATTTTGGTATCACCTGGATAGTCTAATTTGCAACATTTCTAGGCGATTGCATCTCAGCTGATTAATCTGCTGTACGTCATCCCAAGGATGTCATACTAACTTAGATTTCTTTCAATTAACAGTAAATGCTTTCGTGATTGTTGTATCTGTAGCTCTATACACTTTATTGATTGTGTTTGTTCTTCTATTATACTTCGTATCTGCTTTCGCAAGGACTCAAGAATATTATTTTTCGATGTTTTTTTAGCGTTAGAAATGCTCTCGTTCCTGCAAAGAAAGGAAGGTATTACTTCATTATTATTATTATTATTATTAATATGTTCTATAATTGGTTCTTTTTTCTGGTCGAGCAAAGCTCCAGCTCTCGGTCTCTGAAATGCGTCTTTTTTCTTGAGTCTAAACCATTCGCTAAAATCTGCATAATCATCCATGACAAGCTGTAATCCTATCCCTGTAAGAATCGTTGCTGGCATTGAAATCGAAGTTCTACCAAAAAATAGAGAGGACAACGCCAACAATGTGCCTATTTCACCGTGGTGTATTCTTCTGCCGAAAATGTATACCCTGGGAGATGGTGATTCATTGTACCTTGATTTCCAGTATGATAAAAGTAGCTCTGCTGTTGCAAACCCTAACATCAGCCCACCCCTAATACCCAAACTGCACAATAGTCCATAAATGACCATTATTCGTATTAGGTACTATACAGGATAATTATAAAAGTATCCGCTATTCCAGTGGTAGCCTGAATTCCTTATTTACATCACAATAACTGTTTCGATGGAAATAGAGAAGCGATATTTACCGGCTCCTGTGGTTTAACTAGGGTACAATTTTCTAATCAAAGGTTAGAGATTCCTTAAACAGATCCTCTAATCTTTGTCGCTCATCTTTTGTAAACCTGACTTTATTTTTGCTGATATTTTTTAATAAAGCTTCAGCTTTGATCGGACCTAGGATTTCCTTCAGATCTTCATTAGATCTTGTGCCGTCCCAAGAATCGAGTATTCTAAAGACGCTGTCTCTGCTGTCTGGACTTAAGTCCCTAGTAGCGTCTTCAACTATTCTTTTCAACCCGCCTCGCAGATCCTTAGATCTGAATACAGCGCCCATAGTATTCTATGCAGTTCGTTAATAATAAGGTTATTTGGAATTTAATAGTATCTTATTTGTGTGTGCTTATCGTTCAGCCTCTCCCATTATCCTTTCTTGTTCTTGTTCTGCTGCTTCGCCCCTGTCTTGGGGTGCTCTTTTTTCTGATTTCTTTGTAGTATCTCGTTCAGCCTCTCCCATTATCCTTTCTTGTTCTTGTTCTGCTGCTTCGCCCCTATCTACATTATCGTGATTCTTTGAGGACATCAAGAGTATATGCGTGATTCTACAGATAAAATAGTTTCGTAGAAATTATCTTAGGTCATCTCTACTTTTTTGACTGATCTCTTCTTATCTTCAGAATTGACTTGTCAAGTATTGATGATACCTGTTTAATTACTAAAACAAAAATCTCTGCCATATACACTTCTAAGCTTCTTGAATATTAATGCGCAGCCATCGCTATCAAAACTGTAATGTCTTCCATCTATTATTTCTTCTATAGGTTGGGATTTATTGGTTAGTTCTTCGGGCGGTGAACGCACTCCACACATTATACATCTATTTGCTTCTATCCACAATTCGAGAGCTTCACTTCCAAATGCTTGTATCCCATATTGTACGTCATCGTCACAAGTAACTTCAACAAAACAATATTCCTCTCCATTTTTAGTATAAGAAAACCTTTGTGGTCGTTTTGTTATATAACAAGGATGATGAATGTGATGATAACATTTCCGATCTCCTAGATTTAGCAACTGCCGTATTGCATCTATACTGTTTTGATACATCAGTTGTAGATACTACCCCCTGCCCCTTCAGCTGTTAATACTGCCACAATTTGTTTATCCGAGCCTATGATCTTTTTCGCTGCTCTTGCTCTCAATACTAGCTTAGGATCCCAGGACGTTGCAACGAAACCAAGTGCGATCCTTGCAGTGGATTCAATTATATCCATTTATAGAGTGGACTATACGAATCAGTCAGATTAACTCTACTTAAATCTGGACTAAAAAAATCAAAGAACATGCAAAACAATCAACAAAGATTATTAAAGATAATAATTTCGTATGGATTATCGGATATCCGCTCTTCATGCGAAAGAGAGGACTTGTAACTTACCTAACGTCAACAGGCACTAGATTTGCAAAACCTGTTTCTCACTTGCATTTGTGTTTGAAAGGGTAGAGCTGAACTCTAAAACTATCTCTATTCATTCGACATTCCTTTAGCTTCATTAGTTTCAGAATGCTCATTGTACCTATTACAGATCCATTATTTAGGAAAAATGTTTCATTGCATATTAAACCCGTGACAGCAACACAATAAATTTTTTTATTCTATCTATTTTCATATTATTTGGTAAGAGAATTAGCGCATACTCTAAATCTAGTCGGTAGACAATTAGAAACCTCTTGGACATCCCAGAATCTGTAGTGAAACAGTACCTTGCACCCAACGTTTATGAAAAGCCTAGGATCGAACTCGGTAATTATTATCTTAAATGGAATGAGGCATCAAACGGAATACATCAAAAGGAGTTCTCGGAACTGAAAGGATTTATCAGAAGTGCTATTCCGTACCTTGATCGCATTTATGAATTATTAAACCAATTGCAGAGGTCGAAGAACAGTAAAAGGCGTGGGATGCACGCAGAATTCTCGCCGGTTGTTCATATTCCCTACCATAAAGACGAAATTGTGAGCTATGATTTGTTTATGATAGTTGACGGATCCACACAAATTGATCGGACAGAACACATCAGGACCGTTACTGATATAATGACAAATACAGATACGAATAGAAATGGAAGAAGACCTTATTACAATAAATCTCTATTGAATGTGAAATGGAATCTAGGCGAGCTATTGTATAACAGACAGAACAAGTAGTTATTTAGAAATTCTGCCATTGCCGATAAGAAACCTGCGCAGCTGCTTGGTAGTAGAGCTCCAATTTGCATGCGACATATCTGAGTCTAATGGAATATCACCCGAATAAAGAAGGATTAATTTCATAAATCATGATTGGGAATATCATGATGAAGAGTTCCATGAACTTCGAAATGGGTTGAGCGCAAAACATAATATAAAATTGAACAAGTACTGGTAAATTAACTCGGTTTGCATCTTTGCAAATATGAAATTATCAGGCTGTTAAAGGAAATAGAGATATATCATAATTAGTGTTCCACTGAACTGTACATGTTGCCTGCAACATCAACTCCTGCTGTTAATAATAGGAGTAGTCGAATATATTCGAAAATATTAGTAGCGATAGATGGCTCCGATCCGTCGATGAATGCAGCAGAGCATGCAATATCCGTATCCGAAGCATTTAGTGCAGAACTTCACGCTTTGCATGTCATACAGATTGATGTGGATTTATTCGGACCAGCTGACACACCACATGATGTAATACAGATAAATAAACAAGCTCAGGAGTTTTTGAATAGAGTTAAACTTAAAGGAAATAAAAAATATGAAATAAAAACAGAAATTATTATTTCTGTAAATGTACCAAGAGGTATCGTAAAATATGCTGAAAACAAAAATATTGATTTAATAGTTGTAGGAACCAGGGGAAGGTCAGGTTTTAGAAAATTATTGCTTGGTAGTGTAGCTTCCAGTGTGATAGAATATTCGCACTGCCCAGTATTGGTTATAAGATAGTTACGAAGAAAATACAAAGAGACCCGACTGACTTTATTTGGATTGAGAAGTATCCCGCAATGTTCTGCCATCAATCTAAGAAGAAAATACTGTCACAACGAATCTAATTGCCTTCACAATAAGATTTAGCTAGTGACAATAGGAGTCAATAAGAGCTAGCTACTGACTAGCGGAAAACGCTTCACACCATTGGGTTGGAAGAAATATCAAACAGATTTAGAAATGGCCTTAGCATTAGTCTTGAAACTCTGATGATCTTAATGACTACTACCAGTTGATGAAGATATTCTTTATTATATTTGTTATATTTTAGACGAATTTGTCAGGGTATTCGATTCAAATCCTTATAATTTGCAATATAATCTCCATAGGTGCTGGATAATTGTCATCTTTACTCTTACTGTTGTATATTTCTTATCGGAGCTCTTATAAAAAATGTATTGTAATATTACTGAGATGATATCAACAAAATTAATTGCCATAACAATGGTCGTAGCGTCCTTAACGGTAATAGGAGCAGTAGCAGTCATGACGACAACTAATCTAAATCAGCCGGTATACGCTCAAGGCACACAACCATCAGGTAGCGCTACTAACAACACTGCAGCCAGTAACAGTACCGCAGGAAACACGACTTCTGGTTACACCGTAAAGTAGAAGGTCCCACAAAAAGGCTCCTGATGAAAAATTGAATTGCAGAACCGCTCTTTACCCTTTTTTCTCATTCCGCTCCTGTTAGGTGTTCTTTTAACTCCTTTGGTAAATTTGTGAAAAAAAGATGATGTCAATCCAGATACCAATGGAAGTATCCATAAAATCTTTTACTAGGATATTATTATCAAATAAACTTGTTTAAATGTGATCGTAGGTCTTCTGTTTCTTTTAGTTATTCATCTACGCATTAGTTAAAGTGATCCTTAGGTTCATTAGAAGAATTGCGATTATCTTGTTCGATATCGTTGGATATCATAAATTAGAATAATATTGGATCCGGTATTTTTGCCTCTTTAAATAAAGTGATTCCGCACGATTCCATTCTGTCTGTTTATCACGTACATAAATACAGAATGGAAGAACTTGGACCAGCTTTCAAGGCAGTAAGCGAAAGGATAAAATCATTTTACATTCAGGTGTCTTTGTTCTTTACACGAGGAATAGTGCTATTGCCAATATCATAGCCCTTTAATCGAAGATACTTTAAGGTTAATTTATAGACTAGTTCGTCATAGTCTGTTACTTCCAATATTCTTTTCCATGATACCTCCCCTGTCTTTAAGATTTCTTCTGATAGTAACTCAGTAGTTTTTCTGGCTTCCTGTCTACACTGTTCCATTGTTTTACCATTCTTATATGCGCGGATACGAGAGTCACAATTACTGCCCTGGATTTCCACTCTACTAAAAAATAGCTTATCATCAATTTAAAGAGTTTTGCCGATCATTAATTTTGGTAGAGGAGCGATATCATCATCGTTATTACCTGCTCATAATGATAGTGTCGCTAGATTTTTTGGTTTTGATGGAGCTTTCCCTATGATAAAGATGGCTAACTAACAAGTGCTCACAAATGGGACGATGATGAGTCTTATGACCTATACGGCCTATCCATACTAGGGAATAACCTTGCTTTGAAGGTAGAAGAAGCTAGTACAATCTGGTATAAATTTGGTAACCAATTTCAGAAACGGTGTGAATCTCCTTTAATTTTGATTTGATGTGATGAATTACTGTTGCAGATTTTTTAACTGGCTCGTGTGTGGAAGTCACCTAAAAAGCCATCACTTTAGCCCAAGAATATCTTTTCTGTACCCTGCCAGCGCAGGATATCGATCATAAAGTTTTAGTCTATTAATCAACAAACCTTTCTCTCGCTCATATGATGAAACGAAATCACTCTCTTGATGGTAAGCTGTAGCACCATTTTCGAATACTAGCTTTGTACCATTTTCAAACAGACGCTGTCCAAATTCTATATCTTCGTAGCCATAATTCCCGTTGAAGTCTTCATCCCATAGTCCGACATTGAGTGCATCGTCACGCCAATATGCCACATTACCTCCATGAAAACAATTACTTGGGAAAGGATGAGTACTTAATCGTTTAAGTTCAGGAATTCTTTTGTCTCTACGACTGCCTATTTCCGTATTTGAGATACTACGAATCTCCGGAAGTGAAGATATCAATCGGAAGTCGCGAACAATGTGTTCAGGTTGAATTCTGCTAGCTTCAACAAATTTTCGAAGCCCAATCGTTGCAATTTTGGTTGATTTATGAAACCATCCCATGTGGGACTCTAAAAAGGTAGGAGGGCATATCATGTCGCAGTCAAGTGAAACAATTACATCGCCCTTGGCCACACCTATCCCGGCATTTCTCGAGCTGGCCGCTCCAAAGCCATTATTAGAAGTAGCTACCAATTTGAGTTCTATCTCATTTTTATACTGCTCAGCGATCGATTTTGCATCAGCATGGTTAGCATCTGCCACGATAATGACCTCAAATCGATCTTTTGAGTAGGTTTGTTGAGTCAGGCTTGTAATAGTTCTAGCAAGTATATCGTATCCCTCATGGAATGGAATAGCTACCGTCGCGTATAATTCGTGCTTAGGTCTCTGGTTTTTAAGTTTGTGTTCTATATCAGCATAATCATTATGTAATCTCAATTGTATCTACCTCGCTAGATACAATTTTGTGATATAGGTTCAAAATCTATAAACCTTGTGTTTTATGTTACTATGGCTCGAAGAGTCTTCTCTAATTGGTAATTCCAATCTTTTTATTGACATGTGATTCACCAATTACAGCTAGAGGATATCGTGATATGACTCATGATTTTATTTCTGTACATGCAGAAAAAGAGATTAAGGATGACTCTGGTTATTTCTAATCAGCTGGATAATGCTGTAAAATTCATCAAAATAGATGAAGGAGCTCTAGATGTCGTTCCCGAAAAGAAAGAAGAAAATCAAGAAGTGGTTGTTAGTAAAAATGATAAAATACTGCAAGTGATTTTTACATAACTAATCTAAACTTTGTTTCCATTCTTGTCTACACAGTTATCATAGGCTTGCTCGTCACCAAGACACACCAAATTTCATACGCGACCTCCATAGATTTCGAAAAAAGGGAACAGATGAATAAGGACCTCCATTTGCTCGTTTCACGAATCCGCTTTGCCTTCCAAACATTGTGAGGGTAGCCTCCGCTATGCTCTGAGCAGAATGACCAAGGAGGAGTAATTCATCTATCTGT
>Ga0193700_1000010_pt1 | contig 43845 bp, 47 predicted proteins | sample U3s1metaG_FD_143057 | JGI IMG/M metagenome (GOLD analysis project Ga0193700, IMG submission 143057) | Soil microbial communities from a riparian zone of the East river system, Colorado, United States - U3s1 | ecosystem: Environmental > Terrestrial > Soil > Riparian zone | place: USA: East River... | reverse complement strand
ATATTCAGTAACATATAATTTCAACAAAATTATAAACTAAATTAAAATATTTTATTCTCATCTTAGAATAATATTTATAGTGGGATACTATACAATGCGATAATGAATCGTAGTTTAATAGTGGCAAGCTTACTAGTAGCTAGCTTTTTGCTTGCAAGCAGTATTGCTTTGGTTCCGTATTTTTCAGGGAACAATGTGGTATTTGCACAGGGAAAAGATCAAGGAAAGGTCAAACACGTAACTTTAATCGCATCAGAAAAAGAAGTTCAAGTTGCTCCTGATAACGCTTTACACCCGGGAGGTGTCACGTATAATGCAATGGTATTCAATGGTACCATACCAGGTCCAGTTATATCAATAGACCAGGGTGACACACTAAACATCACACTAAAGAATGAAGGACAGACTATTCACAGTATGGACTTTCATGCAGGATTTGGTCCAGATAAAGCAAACTCTGGCAGCGTGAAACCAGGTGAATCAAAGACATGGACACTCAAGGGAGTAAACCCAGGTGTATTCTTCTATCACTGTAGTGGTGACAGCCTCAATGGAATATGGGAACATATTGCTAACGGAATGTACGGTGGCATAGTTGTTCATCCACAAACCGAAGAAAAAGCCAAAGAATTCTATTTAGTATTCGGTGAATTGTACAACAATGCCGACAAAGGAGTATTTGTAGGTACAAATGGAACAGGATCATTTGACGTTGGCAAGCTGTTATCAGATCAGCCAGATCTGGTACTGACAAACGGTATGGCCCACAAGTATGTGCCAGCAGTTGGCCAAGTAAATAAACTAGTCATTAACAAGGACGCAGAATTATTCAAGGTAAAACCAGGTGAATTAACTCGTTGGTATGTAGTTAATGCAGGACCAAACGATGGTGTATCATTCCACATTATTAGCGGAATGATTAATGTAAGAGATGGTAGCAACACAGCAAACAACGCCCTTGGAACACAGGATAGAAATGACGAGACTTGGTGGATTCCTCCAGGTTCAGCATCAGTAATTGAATCAACATTCCCAGATCCAGGCATCTATGTAGGTGTAGACCACTCAATGAAAGACGTTGTAAAAGGTGCTGCATTTGCAATAGTAGCCATGGAGAACTCAACTGCAACTGATCATCCAACAGGAACATGTGTCGCACAAAAAGGCAGTGAAAGTGTTGTCTGTACAGAACAATCTGCTTCCGCATCAGGATCAGAATCAAAATCTGGATCTCAATCTGGATCTCAATCTAAATCCGGATCTGAAGACTCTCAGAATGCCTCAGAATCAAAATCTGGATCTCAAAGTGAAATAACCCAAAACGCTACAATGCTCAATACCAGCAGCAGTAGTAACATGACCGGCAACGGAACAATGATGACTGGCAATATGAGTGGAAATATGACTGGCATGGGTGGAAATTCCACCATGGGTAAATAGTCAATTATTTTCCCTTATTTCTCTTTTTTATAAAAACAAAATTCAAGTATTATTCTCTTAATTTAATTCCTGTAAACTTGAATTGTTTCTGGCATTAAGCCTATCAAACCCATTAAGACAAGCATAAATCTAGCCGAGTCATATACAGGAAACGAATCATAGGTTGAACTGTACTACTTAAAGTGGTACTAGGGTGCGATCGACGCCAAGAATATTAGGTGTTTTCATCTAAATAGAGTAATTCCAAATTTGATAGAAAATTGAAAAGAATAAAATGAATGTATAATTAAAATTCTCTCAAATCCATGAAAAACTTGATTACGCGAACAGGAAACCATGAAATAGCAAAAGAAGGAGAATTCAAGTATGTTATTAAGAAAAATGAATCTAAAGGAATGATGGTCCCAGTTACGATATATGCAGATGAGAATTTGGTTTCAAAAATGGCTTTAGATAGAACTATTGATCAGGCTGCAAACGTTGCAACATTAAGAGGTGTTATGAAACATGTGGTGGTATTGCCTGACGGACATGAAGGATATGGTTTCCCAGTGGGTGGAGTAGCAGGAATGGATTTGGAAGAAGGTGTAATTAGTCCTGGAGGAGTAGGATATGACATTAATTGTGGTGTTAGATTAATACGGACCAATTTAAGAGGAGAAGAAATTAGACCAAAGCTAAGAGATCTTGTAAACGAATTGTTCCATAAAATTCCATCTGGAGTAGGCAGTTCAAGTCCTAGGAAGATGACGGGATCAGAAATGGATGAACTACTTGTTCAAGGCGCAAGGTGGACAGTTCATAATGGGTATGGCTTGGACTCTGATATTGATGTATGTGAAGAAAATGGTTGTATGAAAGGTGCGGATCCTGTTCATGTGTCCGAACTTGCTAGGAAAAGAGGAAGGCTTCAGTTGGGGACGCTTGGTTCAGGAAATCATTTTCTTGAAGTACAAAAAGTAGACAAGATTTTCGATGAAGCAGCGGCAAGAGCTATGGAAATTGAAGAGGATCAAATTACCGTTCTGATACATTGTGGATCCAGAGGATTTGGGCACCAGGTTTGCAGCGACTATTTGAAAATTTCTGAAAAAAAAATAAGGGATTCTGGAATGAAAATTGTAGATAGAGAGCTAGCATGTGTTCCAAATAACTCTGATGAAGGCGAGAGCTATAGGAAAGCAATGTATTCTGCATTAAATTTTGCATGGTCCAACAGACAAATGATAACGCATTGGACTAGAAACACGTTTGAAAAGGTAATGGGAATGACTGAAGATGAACTGGATATGAAGTTAGTATATGATGTTTCACATAACATAGCAAAAGTGGAAAGACATGCTGTTGACGGTGAAGGTACCAGAGACCTTGTAATACATAGAAAGGGGGCTACAAGAGCATTTCCAGCTGGGGATAGTCATATTCCAGACAAATATCGCAAGATTGGTCAACCAGTTTTTATTCCAGGTTCAATGGGGACGGCAAGCTGGATACTTCTTGGAAATACAAAATCATTAGAATTAAGTTTTGGCTCAACGGCGCATGGTGCGGGAAGGACAATGTCGAGATCAGCCGCAAGGAGAAACTATACCACAGATAGTGTAAGAAAAAACTTAGAGTTAAAAGGTGTTTACATAAAAGCTCTGAGTAGAGAAGGAATGGTTGAAGAAACCCCTGAAGCATACAAGGATGTAGATTCTGTTGTCGAAGTATCGCATTCTCTAGGCATCGCAACGAAGGTTGCACGATTGGTTCCAATTGGGGTGATCAAAGGATGAACCAGGAAGAAGATCCAGAACTGGCGATAATTAAAGCACGGAAAATGAAACAATTAAAAGAAAAAGCCGCTATGATTGAAAAAATCAAAGAAGACGAGACAAAAACAAACACGGCAAAAATTGATGATAGAGAAATATTATTGAAATACTTGTACGATAGAGGCGACGAAGTACTACAACTAGCTGAATTGCAATATCCAGTTCAGGCAAGGGTTATAGTAAAGAGAATAGTGGATTTGATTAAGTCGGGAGAAATAGATTCCCTCATATCGGGAGGTGAACTCTTGGCAATATTTCGTTCCGTGGGTTTACGCATAAGAGTTGATACTAATATCAGAATCGAAGATCATGGAAAATTCATCTCATTTGGAGAAAAACTAAAAGAAGGAATTTGACTATCTAATGATATCTGATTTAGTGCCTTTTTATCAAGACAATATTGTTAAATTATAAAACTGCTCAACCCAATGAATTGAATAATAATGTTACCTCAAAAAAATCACTCAGCAGTTTTTAGTGGCCCTAAAAATTTTCAAATTAAGGATTTGCCTGTATCTAGCAAAGATTGCATATTACTCAAGACTCTCTCATGCGCTGTTTGCGGATATGATGTCAGGGTATTTAAAGAGGGTCATAAAAAAGTCCGACCTCCCATTGTTTTAGGCCATGAGATATGTGCAAGAACATTGGATATTCTAAGACTACCAAATGATCAAATAATTCCGGAGGGTAGAAGAGTGATAGTTTCCCCATTAATACCATGTTTAAATTGTCATCATTGTAGTGCAGGTCATTTTAATTCTTGTAATAAACTTAACGAAATTGGCTCAAGCGTTAACGGTGGATTTGCAGATTACATAAATATTCCTCAAAATAATATACTAATTAATGGTATCATTCCAATTTCAAATAACGTACACGATGACGAAGCATCACTAATAGAACCTTTATCTTGCTGTCTAAACGCACACCTGAATTTTAATATTCGAATTCGTGATGAATTTGTGATAGTTATTGGAGATGGTCCAATTGGCCTAATCCACTTGCAAATTTCAAAACTCTATGGTGCAAAAACAATTGTTGTAGGTAAAATTCCATCGAGATTGAATGAAGCAAAATCAATTGGTGCTGACATGATACTATTGAATAATGATCCGGAGGAGTCAATAAGAACAATATGGGATTATACATGTGAGAAAGGAGGAAAATTAATAATTGTGGCTACAAGCAATCCTGAAGCATTAGACCTGGCCCTCAAAGTAGCTGGAAAGAATTCACTTATCAATGTATTTGCAGGTATATCCAAGAATAAGACTCTGCGTATTGATCCAAATTTACTTCACTATAATCAAATAACTTTGAGTGGAAGTTTTAGCTCAACTCCGAAGGTAATGAATAAGGCATTGGATCTGGTACATGAACAAAAGATTAATTTAAGGAGGTTGATTACTCATAGATTTTCACTTGATGAAATTGACAAAGCATTTAGTATAAGTGAAGGTTATAGCGGGTTAAGGTCGGTTATAAATTCTTTTTAAGGTTAGCTTATTGTTTTTGTCGATTCTTGTACAAGATCATATTTGGATTTATATCCTCTTGGATTTATCATGAGTCCATTGTAATTAAATGTTGATGAGTTACCTACTATTACTGTTGTAATCATACCTAGCATATCATTGTAATCGAGCAATTTCTCTAATGTGGTAACTACTATCTTCTGACTTTCGCGATATGCCCCTTTGACTATTGCAACAGGTGTTTCTGGTTTTCTATATTTCAGAAAAATATCTCTAGTATCTTTGAGCTGATGAATCCTCTTTTTACTAGCAGGATTGTAGATTACTGTTACATAATCTCCTATCGCAGCAGCTTCAACCCTTTTAACAATAATTTCCCAGGGTACCAGTAGATCGCTCATACTTACTACAGCAAAATCAGTCATTAAAGGAGAGCCAATTAATGCGGAACAAGAATTTAGAGAAGAAACGCCTGGAACACATTCAACGTGAATTCCGTCTTGATAATTCCATTTTTTGTCAGCAAGAATTTCATAAATTAGACCTACCATGCCATATATACCAGGGTCTCCTGATGAAACCAAAGACACAATTCTTCCTTTTTCTGCAAATTCAATTGCTTGATTGGCTCTATCGACCTCTTGAGTCATAGGATATCTATAGACTTCTTTACCCTGAATTAGATCTTCAACTAGTGAAACATAAGTTTCATACCCTACTATAATTTCACTTTCTTCTATTACCTGTCTTGCTCTGAAGGTCATATGATCATGATGTCCCGGACCAACGCCTACCACATACAATCTCCCCTTTGTGTTTTGCATATATAGATTACAGACCGTAGAATAATATAATATTATATCTAATTTTGATATTTATAAAAAATGGGTTTCCTGTAATTGCATGAAAATCATTTAAAAACAGTCTATATAGAAACTCTTAAAATGCAATTCAAATCATTCTTGTAGTATGGCAGTACTGGATGAGTTCACTAAAGTACTACTAGACAAAATAATTAACAACGTCATATCCTGTCTCCCCCTAATAGAAAATATGTTTAAAGATCAGAATAAACATCTAAAAGAAGAAATTGGAATCATAAATAGGAGAGATTTCATTTTAGGAGCTGTCTGGTGTATCATCATGGAGAAGTTCATTATTACCTGCTATCTTCACACAGGTAAGACAATAAATTATGAAAAAGGAATGGAAATAAGTGAATATGTTTTGAGTAAAATTTCAGAATCAGATCTTTTAATGTCGATCAAAAAGGAATAATCAATAATTTCTTGGAGAATATTATAATTGAGCAATCAGCTGTGGTCGACTAAAGCCCTTGAGGCAATGCTTGATTCATGAAAATTTAATTAGAGGAATAGGGAAATTTATTTTCTAATTTGGAGAAAACTCTAAAATGTCCAGAATTTTTGAGACTTGGAATTACTATAATCTATGCAATCGTGATTGCATTAAGTATTGATGCATCAAAAAGTGTTTTTATTCCGTTATACTCAATACCAGCGAACCTATTAAATGCGACGGTTCTTTTTTATGGATATTTCATTATCTTAACAGCTTGGATTGAATATTATTTCCTTGGGCGAAAGTTTCAGGACGAAGGAAAGTCTGGATTAGGGAGATTTGTGCTAGATCTAGGAGTACTGTTCCTATTTTATTATATTATAATTGCGGGAAGTAATGAAAATCAAGAATATTTGATTCCTGATGTGTATTTGTTTGTTATACCTCTAATTTTTTTTCTTTTTACTCTTAAAGATATGGTTAGACTTAGGGACTATCCAAATGAAACTTTACTCAAGTACAGGAACATGTCTAGAAACTTTCTTTTTATTTCCATCATAATTTCATTATCATATCTAACTGAAATATATGCAACTGGTTTTCAATCATTCGGATCTCTCGCATTCTATAGGGACTTGATATTTGCATATTTGACACTTGCACTTATTGTTGTCTACAGGATAATGAGATGGAGGCAATTCAATGTTGCCGTTGCAGATTCCTGAGATTGTGAATTAAAGATGGTAGAATTCTCTAGTTAGCAATGCATTTTGTTTCATGACCTTTATCTGCAAGAACTATATTCACAGTTGCAATTTTTGTAATGATCCTGCAGTTGAATCAATAATTGCCTAAAAATTAAAAATAATGAAAAAGTAATGAAAAAATAATGGAGAAAAAAATGCAAAAACATAAAAAATCAAACCAGTTTAATTGCAACTAGCCATATCACGATTCCTTTGGAAAATAGATACTGAGTACTTTTCTCCTTCCGAATTGACTTGATGAAGACGATTAATATGATTAGATGCTATACTCTGTTTATTGTGATTCTATTGACTTAATGATAATTCCTAGTGCTTCACTTTCGTCTATTTATAAAGAGGGAATTAATAAGCGTACCGTATACTATGCAAAAGGTTATCTTTACCGATATTGATGGAACATTACTAGATTCTTATTTACCCGATATAAAGAAAACGAAAAAATTAGTCGAAAAGACTTTACAGAATGGCATTCATTTAATATTATGTTCCTCAAAAACAGAACTAGAACAAAATATAATCAGATCGAAAATAGAGCTACATGAACCATTTATAGTAGAAAATGGCGGGGCTACAATAATCCCTGTAGGCTATTTTACTAAAGGTAAAATTATTCATTCAAAGAAATTTCAAAAAAATTATATAATTAAAACGGGTGGTCCTGCATACAGAATCAGATCTCTGCTAAAAAAAATTAGGACCAAACATGACATAAATTTCAAAGGGGTGTCTGATCTGTCTATAGCAGAACTTTCAAATATTACCAGATTGCCTCAAGAATATGCGAAGAGAATGATGAAAAGGAAATATAGTGAAACAATAGTTCAAATAGATAATAACAACATCCCTAAATTCGAAAATATTGTAGAAAAAGTAGGATTAAAAATGATACCAGGTGGACAATATTTTGATATTACACTAGGTAACGATAAGGGGACAGCTGTCAAAATACTAATAGATATTTTTCGTAAAGAATATGAAAATAATGTTATTTTCTTTGGTATTGGCGATAGTAAAAATGATGAATCCATGCTATCTCTAATGAACCTTCCGATACTTGTTCAGAAGGCTAATGGTAGTTGGCAAAATCTACAAATAGGTAACTTACAGAAGGTGGAAGGAATAGGTCCGAACGGTTGGGAAATTGCACTTGAAATTATTCTCAAATATTAATGCTCAGTATGTGGACATTTTAGTCCATATCTTTGTATGTTTTCGAGCTTATGTTCATTTTTGAATTTTGAGTTTAATCAAATTCTGTCCTCCTATCTTTGTTACTTCAATCAAGTCTACTCGCTCCAGACGCTTAATTAGTCTCCAAAGACTCGTTTTGGGCAGTATAAACTTATTCCTAATCTCTCCTTCAAATGCTGCCCCCTCCTTTTCAGAAATATAAAACAGTATTTCCCTCTCTTCTGGTTTCAGGTTTCCTTTTTGTTTTATGACATCGGCAACTAATCTATGGAGATCTGATTGAGTAGAACTATCGACATTTATCTGTTCTTTCATAGGAGGTTGTTTTTCAGTAAGATTATTTTCTTGCAAAGTATTAGGTGTCAAATCGTTGTTCAATGTATCTTTTTTGAACCTAGTTGACTGTAAGTGCGGAATAATTTTACTTCTGTACTTTACAATTATGAAAAATCCAACTGATGCTGCGAGCGGAATTAAGAGTAAAAATGTAGATGAACTTGAACTCTGTGATATTTGTTCTTGCTTCGTCACATCAAGACTATTTACAGCTAAAGTAGCATATTCTAGAGCCTTAGGATAATTTCCTTGAGAAAATTCAATATTTGACTTTGAGATAAATTCCGATGCTTGTGAAGCATCAGTATTCATGGCTTGTGCATCCTCTACTTTACGAGTGGCGTTACTTATCATGTCCTTGGACGCTTCAAACGACTCTGCAACTCTTCTTGAGATATCACTGGCGTTATTTGCAAGTCGTTCTGCCTCAATAAAATTACTTTGATTCACTGCAGTTTTGGCCATATTTAGAATACTCTTGACCTCATCTAGATTAATTCCAACGTGGTCCCTTTCTGCTTTTGCTAGGTCCAGTTCTGCGGAACTTGTAGATATTATGGCTTGTTCTCGTGTTCCTGCATAGCCAATAACATAATCTATAGAAATCTTGCCCTTATCAAATGATAATAAATTCTGTCCACCCAATTTTCTAATTAGTGATGGTGACTGTTCTCCCAAATTCGTCACTACTGCATCATTTGGTAATTTTACCGTAAATGGAAAATCTGAATCTATAAAAAAGCTCCATTCCCTTTCCTGTTTGTTAACAAGACCCGGAGTTTGGTAAGTTATTCTTAATTGTGATTCATTTTGTGTATTGATCTTTATATCATTGGTTACAGAGTTGAATGAATATCCCAAGTATTTTGATAGATAGTTTTTTACCAAAATATCACTAATGTTGCCTCCGATTAACGGTAACATAATTTCGTTAGTATTGTTTTTCAATCTAAGATCATATTGCACAATTGAATCTCCATTTGACAAAATTCCAATAAATATTGAGTTAACTTGGTATTGCACTTGTGATAGTACTTTATTAAAAATAGTTCCAGATAAGAAAATAAATAATACTAAAATAATTGATAACGCAAAAAATTTCAATATAGAAACAACCCCGATACGCAGAAAGACCTTTCAGCGTCTGAATTATCGGTATTGTGACCAAGACATAATTTTAATCCACCATAGCATTCCCAAATCATAAAGGGTTTAAGATTATTATTCATATGATATGTTATCTTGTATTATTGATGTCCAGATATTTTTTTAGATCACTTTTTGAATACAATTCGATCCACTTAAATTTTCTCTGCAGAGTGCTTGTATAAATTTTTGTCCAATCTAAATTTACATATTCGCACCACGATTTGAAAACACGTGGATCAATATAGTTTCTTAGTGACGTACCAAGATTGTAATCTTTAGTCTCCTGCTGAAGTTGTAACTGGAATTCCAGTTTTTCCAGTCGTTGTTCCTTCTTTAGTTTCTGTAGCTCTGTCTTCCATTTTTTATCCTTCAATTCAATCTCTATTTGTTTAATTTTTTCTTTTTTGTTAGCCACAGATTGTTCAAATTTCTCCCATGACTTTTTACTAGCAGGATTCTTAGGATCTATTCCTTTCTTATGATTACAGGTTATTGCGGCCTGAAGATTTGCAATTTTTGCAATGTATGCCTTTTTAAATTCACTTTCATTTTTATTAACTTTCAAAATAGGTGCAGATAGGTGCTCTTTTACAATCGCAGTAGCAATGTACGTTCTAAAAACCTTAGCGGTCAAATTAGGGAGATTGTCCTTATCTATTGAGCGGAGGAATATATTTACTTTAGACGATGTAATATCTTCAAAGATTTCGTCAGTTTTATCCTTTCCCTTCATGAAGAACAACAAATTCTCGTAAAGCGCTTTTGTATCGGGACTGAATATTTCCAGAGTTTTTTGCCAGGGAACACTGTCTTTACCAAGGAAGTTAAATTCTATTTGTACCTTGTCATTAATTTTTGGAAATCTAAGATGTTCTACTCTGAGAGTAGACGCACCAATCGTATCTGTTTCATCAGTATCTTTCTCGTCACCAACCCTCATGGCTAATTTATATATGAGGTAACAGACTGTCGCGACCTTTTTTCTGGTTGTATCCCTTGCATATAGCATCTGATTAATTATCTCTTTTTCAATAGCAGGAATGTAATTTTCTAATTTTTTTGCAATATCGTATTTTGCCTTATCGTTATCCTGTCGTAGGTATGACGAGTCGTGCAACCAAACATACTTTCTCTTTCCAGTTAGATTTTCTGTCCATGAGGCCAGCCAAGTTGAATAATGGTCATGAACAATAGCTTTCCATGGACCTTCGGGTACCGAAGCATCTTCACCTAAATTTAGTATTACATCTTTGGCAGAGACCCTAGGCTTCCATCTTCCTCGTAACGGATGAAGCCCTCTTCCCATAAAGATACCAGGGGGTTCAACCAGCCAATTGGCGACATCAACTTCAATTCCATCTATTTTAGCTGTTCCATAAATTGATTTTAGTTTTTCCTTCTCTAATTTTTTTTCGTGAGTAATTCTTCTTCTTTCTTCTCTTGGAAGCGATTTTATTCTTATTTTTTCAGCTTCTTTAATTCTTAATTCCTTATCAACCAAATTAAACGCTTCAGTCATGTTGAGATCATCAATTTTTTGAATTGATTTAATTCGATTAGGGATTAATTTCTTGAAATCAGAAAGAAAATTGGATTGAAAAACAGGATCTTTCACATAATGTGTATCTTTCTTTTTGGCCCAAGCATAAATGAGTTCTTCTTGCTCACGATTCAAGAAAAAAATCTCTCCTAAAATTTTGATATTAATTCCGCGTTGGACATAATCTGGAGGGAAAGCGACGCCATTATGTTCAAGTTCAGTCCATTTATTAGAAGTAGCAACTTTAGATGATATGGTCAACTACATTCAAAATGTCAAATTAACTATTCTTAAACCTTATCCGAATGGATTAATTTTATTAAGTTTTGATTACTCATCAATTGACTTATTTATTCTAGCAGATGATAATAATAATAATAGTATGAACTCATCGCAACTTGTAAATTTTCCGGTACGGCTAACCTGTAAAATAAGCGATGTATCTGAAATTAAACCAATGATCGATGAATTCATATGTCATTACAAAAAGTTCCAGTCAGGAGAGTTTAGTTGGAGAATACTATTACCGCGTCATTCAAAGTCAGATCATGATATTAAAAGTTTAGGAGCTGTAATATACGCTGAGTTGATGCTCTCTTTAAAGAAAAATAAATTAATCGTCAATTTGAGAGATTTAAGATATATTCATGATGACGATAATTATGGCTGGTTGTTATTGAATCCAAAAATGGCAGAAAAATTAGAAATGAACTATTGATGATGAGCAGTTTTAAATCTGTTCATCACAAATGGGACTTGAAGTTTCAAAATATTACTCGTTGCTATTGAAATAGCTAACCCTATCAGTAAACCTCCAATTAAATCGCTCACATAACTTAATCCTAGAATCAAATTTGAAAACATAACCATTGGTGGCAGTACCCAAAGAAGAAATGAATATTTTTTCGTCTTTTGTTGTAAGATAGTTCCCACAATGTAAGCGAAGGCACTTATCATTGCTGTGTGATTTGAAGGATACGAGAAGTTACGTGCTTCAGTAAGCAAACTATCACTCTCAAGATGAAAACCATTTGGAAGGGCAGGTATTCTTTGTGATTCTGGTGGTTTTGGCTGAGCAACTAATGGTTTCATATAAGACACCAAAATGGCTAGTGTCATTATTGTTATCATGAGTATCATGCCCATTTTTCTTGTTCTTCTAATAATTGTAAAAATTATAGCTACAAAAATCAGATTTACTACCTCTGCAAAAGACGAAATGACCACTAAAGAATAGAGCAAGTATTGGTTAGGACTTAAACTGTTAACAGTATTGAAGACAAAATTGTCTATTGAGCTAAAGAATCCAAGATAGATCAATATCGTAAATAGTATAAAGATAACTAGAATCGTTACGAATTCAAATGATCGGATATATATCAATCATGATTACCAGAAAATTCTCAAACCAGCATATGGGCATGTTTTTGCCAATAATCAAAGTAATACATCGTTCATTGGTTGAAATAGTGATCAATAAAGTGAAGATTCACTTTTAATTTGTTCCGCTGATTGGGGATCATTTTCTGAATAATATTTCACCATACTTACTTTTAGTACCTTGAGTGAAAGAAGTGCACACTTAATTCTAGCAGGTCCTAGATTTGTTAATCCTATATTTTCAAGAATATCCTCCTTTTTCAAATCCTTGACGATATTCAAATCCTTACCCATGACCAATTCTGTTAACATAGAGGCACTTGCTTGGCTGATTGCACATCCTTTGCCTTCAAATTTTACATCGCTGATTACTCCGCCATCTACCTTCAAGTGCATATCTATTTCGTCGCCACAAAGAGGGTTACTGTCATGAACTGTAACATCGGCATTCTCCAATTTGCCTTTATTTCTTGGATTCCTGTAGTGATCTAATATGATCTCCCTGTATATATCATCGCTCATATCTTAAAGATTCTCCCTGCTTCTTTAATAGCATTAACGAACCTATCTATTTCTTCTTTAGTATTATAAATGTAAAAGCTTGCCCTAGATGTTGCCGGCACGTCAAGCCTTTGCATCAATACCTGGGCACAATGATGACCAGATCTTATCGCAATTCCATGATCATTCATTATAGTTGCGAGGTCATGGGGGTGTATATCCGCAATATTAAATGAGATAAGTCCTCCTCTGTCCTTCGGATCTCTTGGACCGTATATTGTAGCATATTTGAGGGATAACATCGATTCTAGAGCATAATCTGTTAGATAAATTTCGTGTTTCCTAATGTTCTCCATCCCAATTTTTTCTAAATATTCTATTGCTGCACCAAAACCTACGACATCCGCAATGTTTGGAGTACCTGCTTCAAATTTGTAGGGCACTTCGTTGTAGTTTGTGTGAAATTTAAAGACCTCTTTAATCATGTCACCGCCGCCCAAAAATGGTTTCATCTTGTCAAGATATTCTTTTTTTCCGTATAATACGCCCACTCCTGTGGGACCTAGCATCTTGTGTGCAGAAAAGACCAAAAAGTCGCAATCCATATTTTTGACGTTTACAGGCATATGCGGAACTGACTGCGCACCATCTACTATTACCGGTATGCCATTTTCATGAGCAATTCTTATGATCCTTTCAATTGGCACAATAGTGCCGAGTACGTTTGACATATGACTTAAGGAGACCAATTTTATTTTTTTTGATGCAATTAATTCAATCATATGTTCAAGATCTAAAAATCCATTTTCATCTATTCCCACATATTCTAATCGTGTTCCAATTTCTTGAGATAGTATCTGCCAGGGTACTATATTGCTATGATGTTCTATTTCAGTTATTGCTACACCATCGTCTTTTTTAAGATTTAACCTTGCCCAAGAATGTGCAATAAGATTTATTGATTCAGTTGTGTTTCTAGTAAAAATGATTTCTTCGGGACGCGCATTTATGAAATTTGCAATTTTCTCCCGACTTTGCTCATACATTTTCGTCGCTTCTTCGGCAAGCTGATAAACCGCTCTGTGAATATTAGAATTATAATTTGAATAAAAATCAGTAATTGAATCAATCACAGTATATGGTTTTTGTGTTGTAGAAGCATTATCAAGATACACTAGATCCATACCGTTAATTTTTTTCCTAAAAATTGGAAAATCATTCCTCAGCTCATAGCTATTTACAATGCTCCTTTGCATCAAATTTTAAAATAAGTCATAAGAGATATAAACTTAGATTAAAAATACTGACAAAGAAGAAAGTTACAGGTCTAGTTCTCTACGAACGGTAAACAAAAGTTAGAAAGGTTTTCAATACACATTATCTTACCATGCGTTATCTTTACAAACTTCTTTTTATAATACAAACTGTCGTGTGGACACAGTATATCTAATTTTTTTAGGATTTTTGAGGTAAGGGATCTACCATTTCTGTCTCTATCCAGCAAGAGTATGACCTTTCTTCTCTTTCTAGACACATAGTCTACAAAATTTATAATTCCTTTAAAATTATGATAAACCAAAATTTCGCCCTTAAACCCTATCTCTCTCAAGGCAATTTCATCTTTCCTACCCTCTACTATAACAATCGCTCCTGCTTTACATTCAATGTTTAACGATTCGATAAACTCTCGAACTTTCAGAGCTATTTCTTCTCCCTCGTTTGTCATTTATTGACATAACCTACATACCAAAGATTAATGAATTTTTGTCTTGAAATCATAAAGTTATACTTAGCCGTTTTGGTCGGCAATACTTGTGAAGCCTCTGACAATGCTTCAGAAAGATTCTCTTTATTAAAGCATAGCAAAGTGCCAATATGTCAAGATCTCTCTTTTTTAGCAAAGACTTATTTTTCATTCCGTTGGATCTAACATATTCATATGCTTGAAAATTACGTGATGAATGTCGGTGGTTCTGAATGGTTAATGATCGGATTACTGGTAGTTGTACTTCTATTTGGTTCCAAGAAATTACCTGAATTTTCCAGAACCATAGGAAAGGCGGTGGGAGAATTTGAAAAGATGCGTAATTCGACTAATTCGACACTCACACAAAAAATTGATCAAGATTCTAACTACCTTGGACCGCGTGTAGCTGGCGCTGTAGATAACGAACGTCACAAGCTTGAAGTGATAGCAGAATCTTTAGGGATCGACTATGTCAATAAAAATGACGAAGAATTGAAGCTTCTTATTTTCGATAGGATTAATAGATGACTTAGAGAATCTTGTAAAATCACTATAGTTACCCCCTTTTCAAAATTTAAATATCTGATTTTTTCAACTCACCTAATGTCAAATTCTGTAAATAGCGGAATCAATCCATTTGAAGTGGCACTCACTCAGCTTGACGAAGTTTCAAATATGATTAGACTTGATAAAGGTCTACATCAATTTTTGGCTCAGCCAAAGAGGGTGTTAACAATTTCTATCCCTGTTAAAATGGACGATGGAACCATTAAAGTTTTCACAGGCTTTCGTTCTCAACATAATGATGCTTTAGGACCATTTAAGGGAGGAATCCGATACCATCCACAGGTAACAATAGAGGAAGTGAAAGCTCTTTCTATGTGGATGACATGGAAGTGCGCCATTGCAAATATTCCCTATGGTGGTGGAAAGGGTGGTATAATATGCGATCCAAAAAGTATGTCCGAAGGAGAGTTAGAGAGAATGACAAGAAGGTATGCATATGGGATTTCAGACATCATAGGCCCATACAAGGACATTCCTGCTCCTGATGTATACACCGGTGGTAAAGAGATGGCATGGATTATGGACACGTTCTCGGTAATCAAGGGAAATTATATTCAGCCTGAAGTAATTACAGGTAAACCTGTGCAAATCGGAGGCTCTCTTGGGCGTAATGAAGCAACCGGTAGAGGTCTAGCCATTACAGTAAGAGAGGCTGCCAAAAAGCTCAATATTGACATGAAAAATGCGAGTGTGGTTGTTCAGGGATTTGGAAATGCTGGACAATTTGCTGCTCAGTTAGTTGAAGAACAAGGGGCAAAAATAATTGCAGCAAGTGATTCAAAGGGATGCATAATTAATAAAAATGGAATCGACGCTGCTTCGCTAAGGAAACACAAAGCAAAAAACGGGTCTGTGACAAATTTTCAAGGCAGTCAACCGATTGCTAATAAAGAACTACTTGAAACAGAGTGTACAATCTTAATTCCTGCAGCACTTGAAAACCAAATTACAAAAGACAATGCAGGAAAAATAACTGCCAAGATCGTTGCAGAAGCTGCAAATGGACCCACTACACCTGAAGCTGACAAAATATTATTTAATAATAAAGTTTTGGTAATACCTGATATTCTGGCAAACGGAGGTGGAGTTACCGTTTCATATTTTGAATGGTTGCAAAATTTACGTAGAGAATACTGGACAGAAGCAAATGTTAATGATCGATTAGATACAAATATCACGAATGCATTTTTGGGGGTTTATGATACCCATATAAAACATAATACCAATATGAGAATGGCAGGTATGATTGTTGCACTGAATAGAGTTGTAGATGCTATAAAGATAAGAGGGTTTTGGCCCTAGCCATCTCAGCTAGAATTGAAGACTCTAGGACAGCAAAATATCTAAAAAATATGATTAAAAAATTCCTTTTATTCAGTTGAAAAGGAATGTCCACATGAACATGATTTGGTCACGTTTGGATTATTTATCTTGAAACCAGATCCCATAAGACTCTCAATGTAATCAATATTCGTTCCTTTAAGGTATTTTTGACTGTAACTATCCACAATCATCTTTATGCCGTTTTCATCAATAACGCTGTCGTCTTCATCTGGCTTTTCCTCAAAACCCATACCGTATGAGAGACCCGAACAACCGCCACCCGAGACATAAACTCTCAGATATAAACTGTCCTTATTCTCTTGTTTCATAAAGTCCATGACTTTTTCTGCTGCTTTTGAGCTAATTGTAATCAATTGCGTCTGGTGTGTACTTTCCATTATCAGTACATTGTCATAATAAACTATAATAACCTTTTGAAAATTAGAAAAGAAGCATTACGAAAATAAAGAAAGGGTTTTAGACAAATATTATTTTAGGCTTTCCTTAATCCTATGCCATTTTGCCAGAGTTCCGGCTGCAGTGATCCAAGTGATTACCGAATGGTATACTGGTATGTTGAACACCTCAATTTTTTTCGAGATCTCTTCAGTAAACGGACCACCCATGGCACCCACAAGTATCGGTTTTTTCTTTTGTTTTTGAAAATCTGCTAGAATATCGACAATTTTTTCTTCTAACGGATCATCTTGGAACACAAACCAGGGCATGACGATATCTACATTGGGATCGTCTAGGAATGATTGAATCGCAAATCGATAGTCATCGGCGGATGCAGAACCGGTAACATCACAAGGATTACCAATTACGTAAGTGGCAGGATAATGTTCTTTGAATGATTTTATAGTTTGATCACTTAGTTGTGCCAGTTCCAGATTCAGCCTTTCGAAATTATCAATTGCTGCTATGATTGGTCCAGCTCCATTTGTTACCATGGCAATTTTATTTCCCTTTGGAACGGGTTGCCATGTCAATGCCTTAAGAGCAGAAGTAAGTTCTTCATAACTATCCAAGGATATAATTCCTGTTTGTTCAAAGGCTCCACTTATTACCGCAAAGGATCCGCCTAGTGAACCTGTATGAGACGCCGCTTGCTTTGCACCTTTCGTTGATCGGCCATTTTTGAAAACAACTATAGGCTTTTGGTAATGCTTTATTACATCTTTAGCAGCATTCATAAACTTGCGACCATCTCCAAGCCCTTCCACATACAAGCCAATTACGTTTGTATTTGGATCTTGAGCTAAATAGTGTATCATGTCAGCCTCATCAACATCCGATCTGTTACCATAGGAAATCATCTTACTTAATCCAAACGCATCGGATGTTTCCATAAAGGCGATACCCACGGTCCCACTTTGGGAAAGAAAAGCAACGTTGCCTTGTTTTGGTCTTAACATTCGTAAATGTCCCTGAAATGCACAATCCAATCTATTTTCTCCATTAAAAATACCAATGCAATTTGGACCAATTATTCTAATATTTAATTCTCGAGATAGATCCTGAATTCGTTTCTCAATAGCTGCACGCTCTCCCCCTAATTCCTTACCACCCCCAGATATTATCACCATATTATGGATATTCTTTTTTCCACATTCTGTAAGAAGATCTGGAACAAATTTAAGATCAACAGTTACTACCACAACATCTATGGGATCTTTTATGTCCAAGAGGTTCTTGTATGCTTTTACACCCATTATCTCGGAATATCCTTTTGCATTAACGGGATAAACTTTTCCCTTGTAATCATGTTTTGCAAGGCTTTCCATAACAGAATTTCCTATCTTGCTTGGCTCTGGTGATGCCCCTATTAATGCTACAGACTTGGCATTAAAGAATAAATCCATATGACTTGAATCGGGATTGGCTCTTGAAATAGCGTCATCTGAAGATTTTTCCTTAAGGATAATTTTTGCATCTACAACAAAATAACCATCCGGATATAATACGACTGGATTAAAATCGATACTCTCATATTTTCCAGCCATGTCTACTCCTAATGTCCCAATATGTACAATTGCTTCACACAACATATCCATGTTAATCGGTTTTGAACCTCTAAATCCTCTGAGAATGTCCTTACCTCTTAGAGATTCCAACATTTTTAATGCATCATTCTTTGTGATTGGAAGAACTCTGAATGAAACATCCTTAAATATCTCCGTGTAAATACCACCTAGACCGACCATTATGGAAGGTCCAAACTGAGAATCGTTTTGGAGTCCTATAATTAATTCCACACCATTTGGAACCATCTTTTCCAATAGGACTCCCTTAACATCAAATTTTTCCTTAAGTCTATAAAACATATCATCAAAGGTTTTTCTGACTTCATCCTCAGAATTTAATCCTACTTTAACACCACCGACGTCTGTCTTGTGTAAAATATCTGCCGAAACTATTTTTGCAACCAATGGGAATCCAATTTCTTTTGATTTTCGTGCTGCTTCATCAGTATTTGTCACAAGTGCATAATGTGGAACTTTTATCCCGTATTCGCTAAGAATTTCTTTTGATGATTCTTCAGTTATAACTTTTGGATTGCCTTTCGAAGATTCAACTATATTTTGGATCTTTTGTTTATCAACCATATTAATGAGAAAGGGTTTTCTTTGTTTTTAATTAACTTTACTCCAACCAGCAATAACTGTGGTTGTATACTTTTGAAAATAGTTACTCTCTTTTCTTAAACAAATTTGTCAATTTGAAAAATGGGATATATCTCTTAAAAATGCCTGAATTACTGGTAATTTCTGATTGTATCTCATTGGTTAATTCTTCATGAATCTGTAAATATTGCATTCCTTTTGGAGTAATGATATAGCTAGTTTCATTCCTCAAAGATTTTAAAAGATCGTATTTTTTCAACTCGAAAATAAATTTCATCAGTTCTGACATTGTAAGATAGCTTTGGCATTTAGAGTATAACCCCCTATAGTGACAGCTTTTATTAGCACTCTTTAAGATAAGATATATTACATCTAATTTACTGATTGATTCCACGAAAGATATAAAATTATATAAAATAAAAACCTCGTCAATAACTCTTATAGTAAATGAATTTTTGCTTTTTCCAGTAATTTTATCAGTATAATCATAAGAACAAAGTAAATGTTGAATTAACCATTAATATTGACATATTTTATATAACATACCTATAATACAGTAACTTGTCTAGCCTTAAAGCAATTTATTTAGACAAGTTCGAAAAAAGTTGTTACTATGATGTGATATTAAAAGCAATATTCTAGAAAATATTGAATAAATGTAATTCTCAATCAAGATTCATTAGATACATTCATTTTTAAATGGAAAGAAGGTTCTGATCCGATTGTTTTCCAAATACGTATATGTTTGAAGTAAAATTGTATGATTTTGATTCCTCGTACATTTCCAAATAATTTCTTCCCTTGTCCGTTGTATGGTAAGTGGTAAAGCCTTCAGATAAATTGTTTCTCTCAATAACTAGGCCATTTATGACTAAAATTTTTATGTATTTTTTTATTTGTCTATAATTCAAATGTGCCTTGGACATTATGGAAGATTTCGTTTCCCCATTAATGGCCGTAAATAGTATCATCGCATTAATGTCCATTGTGCTTCGATAATTCAATATGACTTTGATAAAAATGAAATATCTCTATAAATAGAAGAGTAGACAATTATCTGGCTTTTGAATAGCTAACATTTACTTTTTCTCAAGTCAACTGGCTGTTGTTCACTACTCAAAATTATTTGTAAGCCACAACAATTATTGCGCCTCCAAATAGTTTTTTAGTAAATTTTACTTTCGTAAATTTCTTCATTAAGAGATCATTCAGAACACCATTATTTGGCCATCGTGTAAAAGTACCATACAAAGTCTTAAATCTCAAACCTCTCTTACCAGAAACCGAATATGCTATTATTCCTAAGATATATTTTAGGTAAAATGTGACAGCGCATCTAAAAAATGCATTATCTGGCTTTCCAATATCGACAATAATGAATCTACCATCATTTTTAAGAATTCTGTGTATTTCAGAAATAGCTTCAATTAGGGAAAAGGCGTCACGTAGAGAGTACCCACACAAGACAGCGTCTACGGATGATTCCCTAAATGGCATATATTCAAAGACTCCACATGAAAGGTTAAGCCTCTGATTTCTTAGATTCTGCGCATAATGCAACATTTCACGTATCGGATCATGCAGGATTATCCTGGCATCATCTTTTAGAATGTCTAGTGCTTTTGATGACATATTCCCGAAACCTGAACCTGCATCTAAAATCAACTCACCAGGTCGAATTTGGCCGTTCAAACCACATTCACGATATTTATCATCCTGACCTAAAGAGATGCTCTTGTTAACTTTATCGTAAACTGGGATTATGTTTCTTAATACTCCAATGACTTCTTTCCAATAATTAAGTCCTAGTCCAGACAATTAATAAAGTCTGAAAAATGAAAGGATATTTCTTATTTTGGAATAGCAATTTTCAATGTCCGTGCACAAATTTTTTCTAATACCTTTCAAGATAAATTATCCCAAGGTATTGCTAATCTATAAACGGCTTCATAAAATTGATAAGGGACTCTTAGTTATTGAATATATTGTCTGATACAATGGAGTACATATGCGAATCTTGTGGCACACTGTTAATTCACAGTAATCCCGTAACGCTGGACAGTATGAAGGATGTTCACAATCAATTGTGTTCTGTTAAGAGGCAAAATATAGTGACTCCGGTTCCGCAGATTCCACAAAAATCAACACCATCTGCTAACCCCGCCGTTTCGACAACACCTTCTCAATCTCAAACTGCTCTAAATCCTCCGTCAGCTGCACAAGCGGCTGCTGCCCCATCTCCGGGTGGACAAACTACTATTTCTCTAACCGGTAGCGGCACAAACTATTCAAAGATAGAAGGTCCCATAGACCCTGAATTCAAATCAAAGCGTCAGATAAAGGGCATGTATCAAGGAATAAAGGTATGGGGTCCAGTTGATCCTCCAGGACAGGTTGGAATATGGGGAACAGAGGTTACAGTAGATTTCGATATATGCATAGCTGATGGTGCCTGCATTGAAGCCTGTCCCGTAAATGTTTTTGAATGGCTAGATACACCAGGACATCCCGCTTCAGAAAAAAAACCATTCATGATTAGAGAAAAAGACTGCATTTTCTGTATGGCCTGTGAAAATGTCTGTCCTCCACAGTGTGTAAAGATATTTCAAAAGAGTTAGTAGTGTAATCCAATATCAACTTAAACTGAGGGTCAATGTTTAATACTGTAGCTACTGGCGGGACATTTGACATACTGCATAAAGGACACTATACCCTTCTCCTAATGGCATTCGAAGTAGGAAAGCAAGTAATAATTGGTATAAGTAGTGACGAGTATGCAACTATCAAAAAAAAAAGATTACTAACGAGTATTCAGTTCGACTAAAAAATTTGAAAAAATTCATCCAAGATAAATTCAATAAATCCAACTATTCGATTTATGAATTAAATGACTTCTATGGTCCCACGGTATTGACTAGAGATGTACAGGCTATCGTTACTACCGAAACGTCTAAAGTAAATTGTATCAAGATTAATGAATTAAGAAAATCAAAAGGTATGCTTCAATTAGAAATAATTATTGTGCCTCTGGTTGAGGATCAAGAAGGCAGAGTAATATCATCAACAAGAATACGAGAGGGTGAAATAGACAGAAATGGAAACAAATTAACTTTCTAATACCTAGCATTAACATATACTCACAATTAGTCCCTAAATAAGGATTGATTATTTTGCCTCTCTCTTACTATACTTTATAAAATGAAACTAAACTCATCTACATTAATTGATGGTCTATGAAGCGTTGTGTACAACGTTCAATATATTTTCTTGACCAAAGGTCTTAATAACAACCATCGTGCCAAATAATAGTTCTCCTACAAATTCCTTCAATTTTACAGCATTTATGTTATCTTTCATAAGAACAGCATGACATGACTTATCTTTTAACATTAAAACAATCTCATTATCTATGATTTTTATCACTTCAACAACAAAATGTACACTATCTTTATCTGGTAACAACATGCTACCCAGTTTTTCAGTTTCGTAAGAGTCAAGACACTCAAATCTTGTAACTTTATCCAAATACTCAATTATCCTCTCTATACATAAAATCAGAAACCAAGTCTTTAGCTTTTTCTCTCCGTTCCTGAAACATCGAAATAAATGCAGTTGAGTGACTCGATAGATCATGTTTACACTCGCCGCAGAGTAGATTTCCGCTTCTACATTTTAGTTCCCTCTCATTGGATTCCGTGGGCGTATCAAACAAATACTTGAGATATGAAAAAACAGAACATATTCCAGGATTTCCACCCAATTTTTTCTGAAGCAAAGTTGTTGGCTGCCCTCCCGTGAATGCATTGGAAACTTTTTCTTCTATTACTTTTGGTTCATCAGTGGTGAATAGGGCAGTTTCAGGATCTGACGATGACATCTTTCCTGTTGTTTGTAAACTGGGTAAAAATTTACTATGTATTTGTGCAGGTTTGTAAAATCCAATTTTTTCTGCGATGTCTCGCGTTAATCTCCAATACGGGTCTTGGTCAATAGCGGCAGGTATCAGCACTGGTGTGGGTTTTCCTTCAATTATGGTAGGGAGAAAACACGGTACTGCCTGTAGAGGAGGAAAACCGATCATTCCAATATTGGTTGAATTAGTAAAACCAAAGATACTCTTTGCAGTTGAAAAAGTAATCCTTTTTGCTATTTCTAATGAGTTCGAATAAAGCTGTTTTATGTGTCTTGTATTAACTATAATTTTTGTTCTTTTCTTTTTGAAACCTATTGCGATAATGTCCAAGATATTCTCATATACATTTTTCTTAATTTCGTCCATTGTCTTGTTCCCAAACAAGAATTTTTCATCATCAGTTATCTGGAATAAAAGATTAGAATCAAATTTATCTTGGAAATGTTTGGTTAGAAACCAGGGCATCAGATGACCAAGGTGAACCATCCCAGATGGTCCTCTTCCAGTATACAAATAAAACTTTTCATCATTTTCATACTTGTTGAGTATCCAATCAAGATCTCTGTGAGAAAAAAAGAATTTGTGCTTTAGCAATGGATGCAATTCGCCTGTAAATGATTCAATTTTTTTAAGTATTTCGTCAGTTATTTCCTGAGTTCCAAATTTTTTTATTAACCGAACATAATCTACGGATCCCTCTACTTTCCAAGGAGTTACTTCAAAATCATCGGAATAATCTTTATTGAATGAACTACTCATTTTATTATATATACATGATTTGAGAGCTTTAAACGTTTAAAAAGTATTCCATCAATGTCTGATCCATATTTAAATGACGGTGTCAAACCTGCATAAAATAGAGAAAAAAATTATTCTAACACTTGTAAAACACAATAAAATGGATATTGAAAAATTAGCAACCATAACAAACCTTTCATTAGATAATGTAAGACGCGGAATTGAATGGTTAAAGTATAAAGGAATAGTCTTAGTATCAATTCAAAAGGAATCAACAATACAACTCATTTCAAAAGCACCAGAACTTACATCTTTGGACGATAAATCACCAGTTATAGATCATTTATCATTACCAGAAAGAAGAATAATCCACGAGATAAAAAAAACAGGTCAAAAAAGCACCAAGATTGGCAAACTTGCCAAACTCTGTCAAATGTCAAACATTGAATTTAGTGTTGGAATACAAAATGCTGTCAGGAACGGTTGGTTGATTAAGGAATCTGATAGTCTAAAGATAACAAATAGCTCCGAAAGGCTTTCGCTTGAAGAAACTCTTTTAGAAAAAATCTCAAAATTAAAAAAGATCAAACTCTCAGAATTATCAAATAAGGAATTACTAGGGTTTAATCTCTTAAAGAAACGTCCAGGGTATGTCAAAGAAACTATAGAAAAATCCTTCGTAATTTCTCTTACAAACGAGGGTAAAAAAATAGCGTCAAGCATTAGTAGCGAGGACGAAAATGAAATAGGAACAATTACTTCTGAAATACTAAATACTGGAAAATGGAAAAATGAGAGATTTGCGGAAATAGATGTCACTTCACCTGTTCGTACTTACAGCATTGGAAGGACACATCCTCTAACCGAGGTAATTAATGAAATTAGAGAAATTTTTGTTTCGATGGGATTTTCTGAAATTGAAGGATCAACAATTCAATCTTGCTTTTGGAACTTTGATGTACTATTTACTCCGCAAGACCATCCGGCAAGGGATATGCAGGATACATTCTATCTATCAAATTTGACAGTCGAAGATATAGATCCTATTATTAGTAATAAAGTATCAAACTTTCACAAGACAGAATGGAATTATGATTGGAATTTAGAAAAATCAAAGAAAACAGTCCTCCGTACTCATACTACTCCGGTTACTATAAAATATCTTTCAGAAAATAAGTTGAATTATGGGAGGATATTTTCAATAGGGCGAGTTTTTAGGAATGAAAAAATGTCGTACAAGCATTTAATGGAGTTTCATCAAATTGAAGGAATTGTAATAGGTGAAACAATAAATTTACGGGATTTGATGGGTCTACAAAAGCAATTTTATTCCAAACTTGGGTTAGACAAGGTGAAGTTTTGGCCAACATATTTTCCATATACCGAACCTTCATTGCAATCAATGGTGTATATAGATAAACTCGGAAAGTGGGTCGAGTTATTCGGTATGGGAATGTTCAGACCTGAGGTAACTCAATCTGTAGGCATATTTAATAATGTGCTTGCATGGGGTGGTGGTCTTGAACGTATTGCTATGATTAGATATGGATTAAGCGATGTACGTGAACTCTACGATAATAAACTATCATGGTTAAGGATGCAACCAATATGCCCGTTATAGAATTTCCACTTGAAGATATCAGCAGGTTATTTGCTGGTTACGATTTAGATTACATTATAGACATGCTACCATTTATAGGACTAGACCTAGAGTACAGAGATGACAATTATATTAGATTAGAATATAGTCCAAATCGTCCAGATTTTTCTACTTTTTATGGGATCGCTAGGGCATTAAACGGCTTGCTTGGCAAAGAACTAGGAATACCAAAATTTCAGGTTATCGAAAACAGGAAAAATGTGATTCGTGTGGATAGATCGGTATCAAACGTACGGCAATTTATTGTGGGCATAGTTGCTAGAGGTCATAAGTTGAATAACAAAACAATAAAGCAAATTGTCTCTATGCAAGAAGATCTGCATAATGGAATAGGAAGAAGAAGATTGAAGGCGTCTATAGGATTTCATAATTTGGACAGTATTGAGTTTCCCCTGGATTACAGTACATCATCAGATAATCTGAGTTTTACTCCCCTAGACCATCCTTCTACCTTGACATTGACTGAAATATTGAACAAAACTGAATCAGGCAAAAAATTTGGAGAACTCCTAGAGGGATCAATTCACCCCATTTTAAAAGACTCTAGGAATACTGTGATATCTTTTCCTCCCATAATAAATAGCGAATTTACAAGAATTAAAGAAGGAGTTGATAATTTGTTTGTCGAAGTTACGGGTGTAGACAAAAAAACTGTTGACAACGTTCTGGCAAATATAATTGCAATGCTAGCCGAGATTGGATTTAAGTTGGAAAATGTCGCTATAAAACAGGATTGTAATAATAGTTTCTCCTACAATTCAAACACAAATACTATTTTAGAGAACGTTAAACCGGCCTACATCAATAAGGTACTGGGTCTATCATTGTCAAATGAAGAGATAGTAAATTGTCTACGAAAAAGTAGGTTTGATGCAAAGGTTATTGATTCAAGTAGGATTAATTGTATGGTTCCAAGCTATAGAGTTGATATATTTAGTCCCATAGATATTGTAGAGGAAGTAGCAATCGGATACGGACTTTATAACTTGGAGCCCTCTCTGCCAGAATATACACTTAATGGTAACAGAAGCAGGCAAAATTGCTTTTTTGACAAGATTCGTCAGGCCATGATTGGGATGGGACTGATAGAAAATATTAACTTCATTTTAAGTAACAAAGATATTCACTACAAAAGAATGAGAATAGATAAATTTGATTTCTTTACAGTGAATAACTCTAAGAGTGATGAACATGATGTATTAAGGAGATCACTCTTACCATCTTTACTATTTTCGTTGTCGAAAAATATTCATGAAGAGTATCCTCAAAAATTGTTTGAAATAGGAGAGGTATTTGTACCTGAAAAAGACAGTTTTGAAAGGTGGAATTTATGTTGTGTCAGTGCTTTTAATGGAGTCACGTATAGTGAAATAAAAGCAGTACTCCAAACGCTTATGGAAATTTGTTTTAAGGCTAAATTCGAAACAAGGCGATCAGAAAATTCAACATTCATTAAAGGAAGAAGTGCAGAAATAGCTCATAAGGAAAAAGTCATTGGACAAATAGGAGAAATTTCACCTTTACTAATAGGTAGTTTTAAAATAAAGATGCCTGTTGCTGCTTTTGAACTCGACCTTACAGAATTATTACAAATCTAACCAGAATATTTATAATGAATTAATGTGATTTTTTTTATTACTCCGTCAAAGAATAAATTGAACAGGTATATACTATGCTTTTATATGCCTTATGGTTTAACCATTGTGAGCATTGAGCATTCAGTTATTCTTTGATTCAATTAAGTTCGCAGACAAGAGTCAAATATTCTTTTCTTTAAAACCTTCTTGTAATGATATGAATATTTGTCGATTTTCCCTTTTATTAGATCGTGTAGAAATTCACGCTCGGCTTTGCTTAGCAATATTCGCATAGTCGTAGTAAGGTATTTAATAGTATATAACTGGTAACGGTTATCAGTTAACGTTATGAATATGTTGTAACTATATATAGTTACAAATATGAATCAAATAGTAATGTCTGCAATATGAACGGACTACAAGAATGGAGTGCTGAAAAAATGACACAAATGGTCAGAATATGTAAGTATGGATGTAATGTCCAACTAGGAGAATTTGACACAAAGGAAAACAAGTATCTAGACTGACGGGGAAACACTGCATACAAGGGAAAGATGTGAATCATTAAAAAAAAATCAAACACACAAGGAGATCACTCTTCAAGAAGTAATCAAGAAACTGGAATCAATTGGGATTATCATAAACGTGGAGAGGTTACTGAAACAATGAACAGCATATTAGATGCCATATATTCTGAATATAAGAACAATAGCCATTGTAAACATTGCGGAGAATGGAATGAATTTGATGATTCAATATGTCAAGAATGTGGGAGAGATACATAAATTGACATTAAAATATGTTGCAGGGTAGAATGCCGTGGCAAATAGATCATTGGTAAATAAATAATAAATAATTATTTACTATGAATTCGACAATAACTTTCTATAAGCTGTACTTATGATAAATCAGCTGAATTGTATACTTATCATAACCGATGTTGACTAGATCTTATATTCATAAGCATCATTGCTTTCATTGTTGTTATACAGAAAGAGCGGTGATAAAGAACTAAGTACACGAGTTCTTAATAGCAGTACTGATGCACTTCGCAAGATGATTGGATTGAATAATGGAGCGCACGTAGTAAAAATTTCTGCCAAAGCTTACAGACTTTCTAATGGAGTAGAATATTGCCATGTGGGAGTAAAATGCAAGGATGAATCTATCTATTCATTCCATGCCTATGGAAAAGAGGCCATAGAACTACATGAAGAAGGCTCAAAGGCGGTAAAAATACCTGTTACGGTTTCCTAAAACGGATATTAAATAATTATCTACTTTTTCTTGCTTGGCTTATTCCAACAAGGATTCTTACATTTAGCGCATGAAACGAGAGGGTTATCACTTGAATATTGCCTTGATATACAAATGTGACCTAAGACAAGGACCATTAAAGCAAAAAATTAGAACTATGTTACGGTAAGTTTAAAGATTCAGCGATGGGTAATTGATTCAGAAATGGCCAGTATACATATGATCAATTAGTAAACTCAGACTATGAATATATAGAATGGTTAGGAAGAAAGTTAGGGGGTCCCACTGGAATGACCGATCTTGGTAAATTGGATCCTGCAACCGCTCATGTGTCGTGCAACTGTTCAAAGTGTAGATCTAAAGAAGAATCAAAAAGCAGCAACTTTCAATGAAAATGAGAGAAAAAGAATTAAGTGAAAAACTCCTAGATATCAGCAAAGGACTAGAACAAGAAGAAAAAGCATTAAGACCTTTATCTATTCGGTCTTTTAATTTCTGTCTTCTTTTTTGAGTTGGTGTTTTTGCTATCTTGTTACCTAGTCCAGTAATAGACTTTTGATTATCAAATGGGTTATCTGAAGTTTCTGCAAAGTCTTTTAATTTTGATTCATGTTTAATACTCTTTTTTCAATCCTGTCTTGATTTATTTTCTCCACTTGATTCTTTACCTGACACATGTATATCCACAAATTCTGGTCTATTCAGAGGAGAGTTGTTGCCTTCATTGCACTTCAGCTTAAAATCTTCTACACTAACCGTACACACCTTATACGGCTTTCCATCCTCCACATTCAAATTAGGAAATGTTATCGTGTAACTCACTTTATCCGATCCCTCCGTTTCTGGATTTTCTGGATTGTACACTTTCACCTTAGTCTGGTCATCAACATTAACTATCGTGACGATATCTTTTGTTGAATTTGTTATTCCAAATAGACTCACTACTACTTTAAAGACGTCCTTCCCTATCCCCGATTCTGCTGCTACTTTGGAGAAATAATTGATATTGATGCTCAAAACTAGGACACTGATAAGCAAGCCCAAGACCAACTTTGGTTTGATAAAATTATTTTTTTTCAATATTTTAATAATGGAATTATTGCATTTTAACTTTTTTATCCCATGTTCAGAATAATAATCATAGCACCAAACAATCAAAAGAATGTTTTATTCCCACAATTGCTATTATCTATTTTTATCTTTTATTTAATTAGAATTAAGAGAAAGCACGCAGAAAAATAAGATTACTATATTATATAGATATTTTGAAACTTCTTGTAAATCCCAATAATAAAATTAATTAGAATTAAAGAGGATCTACAAAGGAATATTATAATAGTTGGATAACAAAGGGTTAGTCATTTCACTACTAATACGGGACAATGTGAATATGTTACTACTCCGCTAGCAACACTACCCAGCAGCAGTTTTTTAAACCCAGTCACACCTCTACTCCCAATAACAATCATATCTATCTTCATCTTCTCTGCATACTCTACAATCTCTTTTACGACTGATGTATATTTAATAAGAACATCGGTCTTGACGCTCACTTTCTTTTCTGTCGCCTTTTGTTTTACCTTGTCTAATTTCTGCTGTGCTTTTTCCTTTTCTATCGTTTCAATTTCCTTCATCCTTCCAATATTTGCATACTCGAATTGACTATATGGGACAGGAGAGACGATAATTAATACATTCAATTCTGCGTCATATCTTTTAGGCAAGTCAATCGCATAATTGCTGGCGTTGAAGGATGGATTAGAACCATCTACTGCAACTAGTATCTTTCCGATAGACAATAATCACTCATGACAATCTTTATTTTATTAATCTTTCATCATTCAAGGGAAATAGTAAATATTCAGCCCGATTCAACACCCGGGCAAAAATTTGTGCGAAAAATGTAAGAAAAGAGGAATAGTAATATCAACATGATAGCTTTGGACATTAATCGAAGTTTCGCTTGACGGAGAAGGTGACGCATTGAAACCTAATATCTTTCATAGTTCCGATTATGCAAACCTCTACAGAAATGCTGTCACAAAAATGATTTGTGATAAGTTTGGTGCAGAGATGAAGCATAAAGAGAATCAATGCTGCAAGACTTTGTTGAAGTTTCAGATAATCAATTTGATCAAGGTAAATCTGTAGTTGGCCTTGGTAACAAGAAGAAACTAAATAGATTTCAAAGAGAAGGACAGAGATTGCTAGACAGAATCGAAAAAGAGAAAGATGAGGACATCAAACGACAGTTAAAGAAAGGGAATATTGTAAAAATAATAGAAGATTCTTTAGATTATTAAAAAACTGGTCGGTCTGAGGCAAACAGATGGTAGAAGAGACCTCAGATCCACCAGAGAATGCCGTATGCGTTAACAGTTATGAAACAATGTACATCAAACAATAAAAGTGTCTAAAACCGATGGGCCCAATTAGAAGGCCAACTTTTCCTCCCACCAATTGAACAGTTTTATAGATCAAAAATAGAAGAGAAATAAAAAATTCTCTTCTACTTCTTCCGAGTATTCCATACGGAGTTGAAGAGCAATTTAATACAAGGAAGTCATTTTTGGTGAGACGCTCATTGATAAGCATTCAATTGATCTCTTACTATTTGGTATAGCCTATTCATCGTGACAGGTTTTTCAATAGTGGAGTTTATCACTGCCTCTATCATATAACTCTGGTACAATTCTTCTTCCTCAAAATTATAAGCACTCATCAATATCGTTCTCACTTTAGGATTCGATGTCTTTACTTTTTTGAGTAATTCTAATCCATTTAGACCTGGCATTCTTAGATCAGAAATAACTAAAACACAGTTCTCTTTGTTCTTAACAAAGTGCTTAAACGCCATGACGGGGTCGTTGAAAGAGAAAACTAAAATTCCATCAATATTTTCGGAGAAAGCCTCATGAAACAGTTTAGTAATATAGATGTCATCATCTACTATGCTAACAATCCTCTTGTTAGTAGACATTAAGGCTAAACCTAAATAACATGAATAGATTTCTTTTGGTATTCGTATTACTTAAGTCTTAATTTTTATTCTTTTGATTATTAAAAACTGGTGGGCCTATGAAAGCAAGGTAATGAACTGACCCACCATGATGCAGTTTTTGGAGTTGTTTGATGAGATATTATGGACAACAAATTATAAAATGGTTAGAACGCAACACAATTCATCTTATGGTATATCCTTTTAGACTTAATCTCAAAGCATGTTGATGTGGTTGCCAAATAAATTGAGTCTTAACTATGAATTTGAAAAGTGGAGCATGATTACATTTGCTCTAGTTTCGGCTACTTTAGTGACGGGACTTTGTCATAATGGTCGGTAAATAGAAAATTCTAATTCAGTGCGAAAAACTTTTCTGTTCCCCTAGGGAATAGCAGTGATATATTGGGCTTCAAAACCTTACTTTTTACAATAACTATGACATTCATATTATTCATTGCCGGAATGGTGTTCCAGAAGGCTGAATTTGCGTATGGTCAATTTTTCGAGAATTTTCAGACTAAAAGCAATGCAACAAATTCTTCCAATTTCTCATCAAATACTACTTCATCGGAGAATTCTAATTTTACTGGAATAGTTTTACTACGTCAGAAATTAAATAATGCATCATTTGGTTATCGTGTTCTAGAAGGACAGATTCAAAATAAAGGAAATGTTACTGCCAAATCCGTAATAGTCACATTAACTGTTTTTGATAAAGATAATGGTATTATAGGAACCCAATTTACCTATCCCCATGTTCGTACTCTTAAACCAGATCATAAATCTACATTTATGATGACGTCCTCTATTGATAATTTCAAAGGCATGAAATATTACGAAATATCTTTAGAATGGAAGAAACCAGACGGCTCAAAAACGTATGTAGAAAATGCTAAAATTTACAAAACAAAACTCTACCAATAATTCCAAATAAATGAGTATTATTTAATATTGTAATCTTTCAAGCGTTTGTTAGAGTTAAGAGATTTATTCAATTGAGCACTTAAAAGATTAGATTTACTTAGAATAATTATAGAAAGGTAAATTGTTCTTGATCGATTTTTATGTTTCTTTGTATCCAAGTTATTATATAGTACGAGGGGCTAAGTTGCGGTGCTTAAACACAGGCAACTGGTGGGGCGGTTGTTTCTTGTCATTACCATCAACCCAATGTTCCCATCAGTTGCTTTATGCTTAGTTTTAAATTTTATGAGTAGGGAGGTTTAAGTATAGCATAACCAAAACCTAAATCTAATTTACAGCGTCCTAAAGCAGTACAAACTATCACATTTGAACAATCTTGATTAGTCTCGCTTAACTCATTTAAAGGATTTTGATAAGGTATGGAAGTTCCATACAAAATCTTGGAAGGATACAGACCCAAACGTAGGACCCACGACTATAATGTATAGATAAATAATGACAAGATCAGGTAACGATATGTAAGATATCTTTTAAATAAAGGAAGAATCATAAGGTATATACTCGTCAAATGAATAAATTGACGAAGTAGCCCCGGAAGAGAGTGCACTAGGAGATGTACATTTGAATGTATGGCTATCAATGACTAGTTGTGGGTCAGAAACGGGGTACATTTATTTATCTATTAAATAGCTAGAAATTTCCTGTTTGTATCCAGAAGAATAATAATCAAAATGTTTCAACTTGAATCTAATTTTTCATTTCATTAAAGAATTTTAAAATCAACATTTTTGCATTATCAGAGACATTGAACTGATCCAATATTTTTTTAGGATTTTTAAAAAATTCAATTCTAAACTCTGGATCAGAATGGGCCAAATGAACTATTTCACTAATTACTTTCGAATCATTATCTGTATATTTCAAGATGTCTAGTTAATACTATTTTCGTATATTTCTAATTTTAGAAAAATTGATATTGATACCAAATTATTCAAATCTACTATGGAACTTGAGCCAATATTGCTCAGAAGCCAGAAGAAGTTGAGAGGTAAAGTATCATCCAGAGTAAAATCAGTAGAAGAAACTCTTAGCACTGTTTTTCCAGTTTCTAGTAATATTGGAATCACAAGGCTTGCAGATATTACAGATATGGATATTCTTGGAATACCGAATTTTTCTGCAGTTTTGCCAGGAACAGAAGATTATATTTGGGTCTATAGTGGAAAGGGGTCTACAAGGTTGGAAGCAAAGGCAAGTGCTTTGATGGAGAGTGTTGAAAGGTATTGTTCTTTACCATCTAGCAATCAAAAAAAGATGATTCAAGGAAGTTACAAAGATGTATCAAAAGTGTCAAAAACATTACACCCTTCTAACGTGGTTGAACCAATGTTATTTGAATACGATGAGGAAATGATCATGGATTTCCTGCCAGGTTATGACTTGATAAATAATGAACAGATCCTGGTTCCCACACCATTGGGACTATTTAGGTATTCTCCAAAACCGCCTGCAGTAAATCCATTTGCATATCACCATACCAACGGTCTTGCATCAGGCAACGTGTTGGAGGAAGCAATATGCCACTCGCTATGTGAAGTTATTGAAAGGGATGCTACAAGCTTGGCAGAGTTGAATGCAAGTGCACTACCTTATAATGCTCTAAGAACAATGACAAAATATCTTTCAGACAATGGAGTGGAAATAGATCCTATAGATAGTACAGAATTCGTAGATGACGATTCAAAATTTCCCGATGTTGATATTTCAAATATAAATTTTAAACCCGCTTCAAATTTGGTAAAAAAATTCAACGACGTCAAAATACCACTTATAATTAAAGACATAACATCCCCAATTGGAATACCAACATTTAATGCAAGTAGTATTGAGTGGATATCTGAAGATTACGGGTATCTTGCAGAAGGTCATGGAACTCATCCAGATGCAAGAATTGCCTTACTCAGAGCAATCACCGAAGTTTCGCAAACTCGTGCTGCAAATATTCAAGGTGCAAGAGATGATCTCAGAAAAATCTCTTATGGGAATAGTAACAGTGATGAAAAAAAGACATGGCAATTTATGAAATCAAAAAATTCTATCCAGTTCTCAGAAATAAAATCTTATGTAAATGATGATATTTTGGATGACATCAAACTTATTCTTTCAAGATTGAATTCAAATGGGTTGACAAAGGCAATAGTAGTAGATCTCACAAACCCTCAAATAATGATACCTGTGGTAAGAACAATTGTCCCGGGACTAGAAACATTTAAGATAACTAGAGCAGTTATTGGAAAAAGAGGAAGAGAATCATTTACAATATGAACAAACCAATTGTATATCTGGGGCCTACCTTAAATAGAGACGAGGCAAGCAAGATTCTAGAAGCAGATTATAGGGATCCTGCAAAAAAAGGTGATTTTTTGAGATTATCACATACTTCAGATGAAAAAAAATATGTTGGATTTATAGATGGAGTATTCCTGCACGACTATCCTCCTTCACCAATTGAAGTCTATCATCTTGCCACAAGAAAAAATATTGAACTAATAGGCGCATCCAGTCTAGGTGCATTAAGGGCCGTTGAATTAGAAAAATTTGGGATGAAAGGGATCGGCAAGATTTTTCAGTTATTTAAAAATGGTATCCTAAACGCTGATGATGAAGTAGCAGTAACATTCGTTCGGGATAAAAATATTCTCCAGTCCGAGGCTTTGATTGACATCAGGTTCAATTTGTTTTTGGCATATAAAAAAGGAATTATCACCAAACAGACCAAAAAAAGATTTGTCAGGATTGCAAAACACATTTACTTTCCATTTAGAAACTATGACGATATCATAAGGTTGACACAGGAACAATTTCCGTCAATTAATGATGAACTTGAGAATTTTAGAGACTATATACTGAAAAATAGAGATAGTTTAAAAGCCCGTGATGCGAGAAAACTTTTGAAATATCTCAAAACGATATCTGAATAATCTGCGTTAACGTATCCCATAAAGAAAAAATTTTTGGCTATTCTGCCGAGAGATCCCAAAAATTTGCATCTTTAAATTCTTCAATTGGCTTTCCCAATTTTTTCCATTCTTTAAATGATCTTGAATATAATCGAATTTTCTTCACACCGCCCATTCTCAATGCGTAGTATGCGAGTCCTGACAGAGTTCCTACACTGCCACAATAGGTGATGACTTCGGTATCTGTAGATATTCCCCTGTTTTCCATGAACCTCTTAATTTCCTGAGGTTCCCTTAATATTGAATCAGCTGTTCCTAACATAGTATATGGCAGATTTGTAGCTCCAGGAATATGCTCGCTCAAAAAATTTAGACGTTCTCTCGAATCTACTAAAATTTTATTTTGCTCACTTTTTGCTTTCTCTACCTCATCATAGTTGGCATATATTTCCTTATTTTCTTTGAGGGAATGTTTGGCAGGTGGAAAGACGTTAACTTTTTTTTCTGTTTCAAACCCATAACTTTTCCACTTGGCAAAGGTTAATTCAAGTAACGATGTATTCGAATGTCCCACGTACTGGAATGTCCAAGCAACTCTCGCAGCAAGCGCACCAAAGGTATCATCGTATACAACTACCGGCGTCTTGTCAGAAATGCCAGATTGTTCGAGCAATTGGACTATTCTCTCTGAGGACTCATTTTCAAGTACTGTAGCAAGTGGAATTGATACTGCCGTTTTTATATGTTCTTTTTTATACTCGTCCTCTTTCCTGACATCTATCACCCTAACTGAGTTTCTCCTAATCAATGTTCTAAGAATATCAGCACTTGTAATGATATCTTGCGAATTGCTGAGTGTATGGTTTCTTGATAATATGTTTTTAGTTTTTTTTTCCTTGACAGTATATTTCAAGCCGCACATTCTCCTCGTGCTGTCTTTGCACTGAATTTAATATCGTTACCATAATCCATATATGATTCTGGATCGTCATTAGGACTCGGTAATGAGATGGTCTGCACCAAAGCTGTTTTTATATCATCCAAGTTCTTTATTTGACCTTTGTCATTAACTACTCCATTAATCAATTTACCTATCCACATTGCAAGTGATTCGTTTGCACTTCGTTCTTGTTTGTATATCTCAATTATTTTTATCAAAGTAGCTATCACTCTTTTTGCGGGCACGCGCATTACAGATCTACCAAGCATCCCCTCTTCTCCATCCCTTCCTCCAAACAACATCGTATATGTCGGAGTCATAGTTCCATCTATTCTTGAAGCCCCACCATAAAATCCAATTGTTGCAATCTCATGTTGACCACAAGAATTGGGACAACCGCTGATCTTAATTGTTGAGTCCCTAAGATCATCTTCAGTATCCAATCCAAGCTCTATGAATTTAGATTGTATTTCTTTTGCCAGTCTATGAGAATTGGTAATTGCGAGATTGCATGAAGTTGTTCCAGAACATCCTACAGTAGAGGACATAGTGAGAGCACCAGGATTAGCAAGTCCAGTTTTAGCAAGACCGTTGTAAAATTCTGGTAAATCATTGGCTTTAACGAACCTTACTGCAAAATTCTGATTTGGGGTATTTCTTGCACAACCTTCACCTGAGTAATCGCGAATAGTCTTTGCAAGGGACCGAAGCTGGTTGGATGTTATGTCACCAGCACCTAGCGTAATAAATACTACAAAGTAACCATTTTGTTTCTGTGACACCACATTGGAGTGAAGCCATCTTTTATATGGGTCGCTATTAATATCCACCTTTTCATTAATTAAGGGTAATTTCTTACCATTGGACAATTGCCTGATGCTAGGGCTTTCCGAGTCCACTTTGTATCTTTTTAGTGTATCAAGTGAAATAGTCATTTCCACACTTGATCTTTCCTTAATGACCATTCTATGAAATTTTTCCCACCCCATTTCATTGACCAGATATCTCATTCTATTCCTAGCCATATTCTCACGATTACCCAGTCTATCAAACAACCTCACTACAGCCATACAAGTAGAAATCAGTCTGTTTTCAGAAGTAAATTCCTCTAACTGATATCCTATGAACGAAGCAGCACCAAGGCCACCACCTAGGTATATCTTGAATCCATTAATTCCGTCCTTTTTCACAGGAATCAAACCAATATCTGCAATTCTAACCAGACCATGTTGTGCGCAACAATTGAAATTAATTTTGAATTTTCTTGGCAAATTTTGGCATACAGGATTTCTGAGAAAGAATCGTGCAATTGCTTTAGCATAAGGAGTAGAATCAAACTGTTCGTCCGGACAGACACCAGCAAAGTGGCTACACATAACATTCCTGATCGTATTGCCACAAGCCTCTCTTGTTGTTAGTCCTACCTCAACTAGACCCCTCATAACCTCACTTACATCTTCAAGCTGTACCCAATGAAGTTGAATATTCTGACGAGTTGAAACGTGGGCTGAACCAATTGAGAAAGCCTCGGACAGTGTTGCAATCTTCTCTAGCTGTTCTGGTGTAATCTCACCGCTAGGAATCTTGATCCTGACCATACTATAATTCTGCTGTAGGCGAGATCCATAAGCTCCATGTTGAAGTCGAAAACGACGAAAATCATCTTCGCTTATCTTACCCTTTCTAAAAAGTTTCACGTTTTGACCAAAAATCTCAGTTTCTTCCTCTTTTCCCCATCTTGGGTTGGATTTCGGAGAAAAATGCTTTTTATCAGGATAATTTAGGACTTCTCTTTTCAATACTATTCTAATTTCTTTTTCAAAACCATATATTTTTTATGGATCTAACTATTTTTAGCAATTTAATTAAATTAGAACGGTAAATTACTCCATTCCTTATTACAAGCGGCAACTGTCATACTGGTTAATATCATATGAAAGACGTTTATCCCAAATATGAATTAAAAAGAATCTTAATGGTAAGAATAAAAAAGACTTCTTAATTGTCCAAATTGTTTTTCAAAATTATTGCAATGGAACATAATGGATGGGGAGAGATTTGAACTCTCGACCACCTGTGTGTGAGACAGGTATCATAACCAGTCTAGACCACCCATCCTAAGTTTCATTAATATTTTCCCAATTAATATCTTAATAAATTGCTATCAAGAAACACAAAATCAATTGGTACATATACCTATGTTCCTTCGCTAAATCCAGTCAAATACGTATTTTGTTCTTCAGTAAGAATATCTATATTAATGTCCATCGATTCTAATTTTGCTCTTGCAATTTCCTGATCCTGTGATCTTTCAATTTCATATACCGCAGGAGAAAGTGATCCCTTTGATTGAATCAGTTTAATAGATGAGAGTAGCTGATTTGCAAAGCTCATGTCCATTACCTCAGAAGGATGACCTTCAGCAGCGACGAGATTCACTAATCGCCCTTCTGCAATGAGATAAAGTTTTGTCCCTTTCTTAAGTTCGTACTCTGTTGTGTTCTCATTAACTTGTTTTACTAATATAGAGTTTGATTTAAGTGCATCAATAGAAATCTCTACATTGAAATGTCCTGCATTAGCCAGAATGCTTCCATTTTTCATTTGCAAAAAATGTTCCTCTCTTATTACATCCTTGCAGCCCGTTGTAGTGATAAATAAGTCACCTGTCATAGCCGCAGAAGCCATAGGAAGAACAGAGTAACCATCCAATTTTGCTTTCAATGCTGCAATTGGATCAATTTCTGTTATTATGACATTCGCACCAAGTCCCGCTGATCTTCTTGCAATTCCTTTTCCGACATGTCCATATCCTGACACAACGACATTCTTCCCTGAAATCAAAATGTTGGTAGCCCTAATTATACCGTCTAAGGCTGACTGACCTGTACCATAAACATTATCAAAATCATGTTTTGTCTCAGCATCATTTACAGCCATTATCGGATATTTTAGCTTACCATTCTTTTCCATCGCACGTAATCTAATCACTCCAGTAGTAGTTTCTTCTGTTCCACCATAAACTTCTGATAGATTTCCACTCGAATTGTGCATTTCGACAGTTAGGTCGGCTCCATCATCAATTGTAACATTAGGTCTTATTGACATTGTTGAACGAATATCATCATAATACTGTTTATTTGAAACACCTCTACTTGCAAATATTGAGATACCTTCATTAACGAGTGCCGCGGCAACATCGTCTTGAGTACTCAAAGGATTGCAACCACACCAAGCTAAATCAGCTCCTAAATCACATAATGTACTAATCAATACTCCAGTTTCTTTTGTAACGTGCAAACAACCCGCAATCTTAACGCCATTTAAGGGACTATCATCTTTTAATTTTTTTTTAAGATTAGATAATACTGGCATATGGACCTGAGCCCAATCAATCTTTTTCTTCCCTCCTTCAGCTAAATTAAGGTCTTTGATTCGGTATTTCATTCATCTCTGTGATATATACGAGACATATTATTCTTCACCTTAAATTAGATATTTCCAGAAGTTTATTTCGGTTACTTGTTATATTGCAATTGATTCCACCATTTTACTTGTAATGTGAGATTCGTTGAGGCCATATGTAATCCCTAAGGAGGGGCTACGCCAAACTAATATCAAAATAAATATATGAAATAATTTATCGAGAAAATCATGAGAAGGCTTCAGATCGCAGTTATAGGATACAACCAAGATAAATCAAATGAGAAAACAAACAAAATAGCATATGAGGTTGGAACTGAAATTGCTAAATCAGGCGCTATACTAATTTGTGGTGGTCTTGGAGGTGTCATGGAAAATGCTTGTAAAGGCGCAAAAGAGCATGGAGGTTTAACAGTAGGAATCATTCCTCAAGAGGAAGTTCAGTTTGCAAATAAGTTTTGTGACGTGGTAATTGCAACAGGGATAGGCTATGCCAGAGACTTTGTTATTTCAACATCCGCAGATGGGATTATTGCTGTTGGTGGAGGTGTAGGAACTTTAATAGAGCTATGCGTTGGATATATGTTAAAAAAAATATTAGTAACAATACCCAGTAGTGGAGGTACTGCTGAAAAATTTGGTGGAGGATATCTTGATGACAGGAAGAGAGTGTTTATCCAAACTTCACAAAACGCATATTCTGCAGTCAAAGTAATCTCAGAGTATTTTGGATCAAAACAATAGCAACACCAATACGTGGCAAAAATGGAAAAAAATCATGAATTACGCTGAATATGATTTTAAATAAGGATCAGGGGCGTAGAATGATCCATTTCTTTCTTGTAACTGATTCAAAGTATTTATGATTTTTTCATAACCAAACTCCTTTCCAATCTCAAATAGATCTTTTTTAATACCCATTCCAAGTTTTAGAGCAAATTCGACATCCTCTTTCGTGCAAACATTATTGGAAATAAGCCATGCAGCATTATTTATCGCAACTGATAGAATCCTAATTGGGTCATATTGTTTGGCTTCCTCTTCAGAGAGTGGAATCCTCTCATAGTTCTTGTCGCCGTAGGAATAGAAACCGTCTCCTGATTTTTTACCGTATTTTCCTGATGAAAATAACTGTTCTATTTTAGGATGGGGGTTTACTACTTTCTTATCACGAGAGTACATTTCAACAGTTGCTTTGTGAATAACATCAATACCAGTATAGTCTGCCAATTCGAATATACCCATTGGTAGGAACATTTTGAATTTCACAGATGAGTCAATTTGTGTCATACTTTTGCCGTCACTTTCCAAACAGTATGCTGCCTCGTGCACCAACGGTATGAATATTCTATTTACAATAAACCCAGGGACATCCTTGTTACACAAAATAGGATCTTTTCCTAGAGATTTTACAAAATTGATTCCAAAATTAACAATTGAATTGTCAGTTCTTGCTCCCGGTATAACCTCCACTAATTTCATCAATTGTGGCGGATTAAAGAAATGTAATCCTATAAATCTTTCCGGTCTACTGGTCAGTTGAGATATTTCACTAATTGGTAAAGTGCTTGTATTTGATGAATAAATTGTACTTTCTTGAGAAAATTGATCCACCTCTGAATAAACCTTTTTCTTGAGATTGAGATCCTCTGGAACTGCTTCGATAAGCAACTCAGTGTCAACTAACGCATCTTTCAGGTCGACAATAGGTTTTATTCTGCCATAAATCTTGTCTGATTCTTGCTTGTTTATCTTATTTTTTTCAACCAGTTTATCTAAGGACCATCTTATTTTATTCATGGCACTATCTAAGAAACTTTCCTCTATGTCACGTAATATTACATCATATCCATTCATTGCTGAAATCTGTGCTATACCATGACCCATTATTCCGGAACCCAATACTGTGATATTATTTATGTTTGGCAACGGTAATACTCCAAAATTCATGATTTTTAATGTTACGATTTTGATTCAAAAACAATAATAAATCGAAATTCTCGAAACCGTTTTATTGTTAGTCATATATCTTGTATAAATTATAGTTGATACGAGCGTTTGCACTTTTACTTAATCAAGATGATCCAAGAAAATGCACCGCATTGAAACTGATCAAATTTGGTACTGTTTTGCCTACCAGAGTCATAAAACATAACATGCTAGTCTTAAATCCTTTTGCCGGTGAAGTTGTTTGCAAAACAGATAAAAATTTGGTCGATTCCCTATGTGTTATCGACTGTTCTTGGAATAAGGCCCAAGCAGTCTTGACAAACTACAAATTTTTGAAAAAAGGAGTTGTTAGAAGAATCCCTGCTCTACTGGCAGGAAATCCAGTAAACTACGCAAGGCTTGGTAGACTATCAAGCGTTGAATCTATGTCAGCATGTTGTTACGTACTTGGAGAAAAAAAATTTGCGTACAGTTTACTAAACAAATTCAAGTGGGGTCATACATTTCTAGAATTAAACCATGATGCCTTAGAGGATTACTCAGCCGCGGACAATAGAAAAGAAGTAATGAAAATTGAATCAGAATACTTTGGAAACAAAATCTTGGAGAACAATGTTTAATCGTGAATTGTAGTTGTAAATTGATCGAATTTCATTATCGGTCATATACTTTAGTTCCTAAATTTAGTATACATCCTGATTTGTAATGTAGTAATCTTGATAATACTTCGAACGTAAAATTAGGCTGTTCTTTTATTTGCTCGATAGTAACCATTCTATTATTCTATCTAAATTATTGCTAGTTATAGTGACTTTTATTGGTCCAAGAGGCGATTCTTCATAGTGTTCGGCCAATGATATCACACCACTGTAGGCTGCTTGCTTGTTCAAAAAGAACCACGTAAGATCGCCTCTTCTATTCCATTCCAAGAGTTTTCTCAATACAGCTGAGGAAGATTTTGATCTTACCCCAACTCGAATATGGTGTAATGAGAGGGATCCTGTACAAGTTGCTTCCAAACGTCCATCTTTTAGAACGGGTTGGCATCCATTTGCAACGTATTGTAGACATTTTTTTACCTTTTCTGGATCTTCAGAAGGATTAAGAACTGTTTCTACCTTTAGCTTAACATTCTCATCTTGAAGATCATAAGTCTTTCCTGACAATTATAATCACGCTAAATTGATCTATTTCTACTTTCTTGAATCCACTTTTGTATCGTAATAAAACTGCGTTGACACAATTCCGATATTGAAATATCATTATTTGAAATAGTTTCATCGGCTAAGGCTATGGCATTACTTATTCCTACGTCCATCTCAATCTTATCACGTTTATCAAATTCAACTATATTAGAAGGTACGTCAGAACGTCCTCTTTCTCTAACATGTGTGTATCTTGTAAGAGTTGAACCGTGAATAGCTAACAGTTTGACTGAACCTATCAGTCTGAGAACCTGTACTTCAGCCATGCTCCTTACTCCATCTACTATCACAACGCTTAACTGGTTGTCTTCCTTTTTCATTAGTTTGATTTTGTTAACAATCAAATGTGCAACAGCTTCGGGTCCGTTTCTCTTTCGAAGTCTTAACATCAATTTTGCAAGATTGTCACTTGTAGGTTCCAACCCATCATTCTCTGCGACTTCTCTAACTACATCACCCATAATCAAAAGTGGAATACCTTTCTCTGATAGATAGTTGGCAACCGTAGTTTTACCAGCTCCAGGCATGCCCGTTAGACCTACAATCAGAGTATCCTTTAACATGATAACATCAAGTGACGATGATTTTCAATAACTAATGTATTAAGTTTAGCAAATTTTTTGCAGCTAACTGTATATCTTCTGCTTTAATTGTTTTTCTTCCAGCGTGGACGCTTAGATCAACTGCCTGAGCACAAATCTTAGTAGCGACTTCTTCAAGTATCCTTCTTAATTGGTCTGCTGCTTCCTCACTAACTCTCTCTCCTCCAGATTTCTTTATGATTCTGTACATAGCTGCAAGACCAAGTTCTGGAAATTCTGTCATTTTTCATCAAGTATTCGTAGGTTGCCTTAAAGTATTATGTCAAAAAAATGAGAGTTTAAAATAAATTAAATCATGCACACATGTGATTTAATAGATAGTAGTTCTCATCTTGAATATTGTGTCAGATGTGGACATATTCGAGGTTCACACTATTACGTCGAGCGTAAAGATTATCATCATTGTTTGATGTGTAAATGTAAACAATTTGAACAAGATTAAATAAATTAATTAATTGTTCATTCATTCTTCTTCTCTAGTTCATCCATGATATCAATCATATCATCTATTACATAGTAGACCATTCCTA
>Ga0193700_1000008_pt1 | contig 46412 bp, 40 predicted proteins | sample U3s1metaG_FD_143057 | JGI IMG/M metagenome (GOLD analysis project Ga0193700, IMG submission 143057) | Soil microbial communities from a riparian zone of the East river system, Colorado, United States - U3s1 | ecosystem: Environmental > Terrestrial > Soil > Riparian zone | place: USA: East River... | reverse complement strand
TATGCTAACATTTACAAATTCATAACACAGATTTTAACCTTCAAACTTTTACATCAAATCTAACTAATTGTTTAACTGAGGAAGTTTATCTTTCAGATCCCTGACAGTTAACAGAACTTTTGATTGAAAGCAGTATTAATGCCAGATGCTTATATCATTTAAATTCTTGCGAGAACTATATATCATACAGATGATAGTAACTGTCGATAGTAAATGGCTTTTATCCCATCTTGATGATCCTAATATAATTATTATAGATGCAAGAGGAGTTATGCCTTATAGATTTGGACATGTTAAGAACGCATTCCCACTTGATGTCGAGCGTGTTATTTCACTTGCTGATAATGGAGCTAACTTAGTTATTGATGCACCAACAGCTGAAAAACTCTTCAGTGGTCTTGGGATTGGGACTGACGGTTCTAAGATGGTTGTAGTCTATGGTGAGTATACCGATCCTTCAGCAGCTAGAATAGTTTGGACTTTGATGTATCATGGACATCAAAATGTAAAAATGTTAGATGTTGGATTCAACGAATGGCAGAAAGCTGGATTACCAGTCACAAGACAAATAGCAAACCAAAAACAATCAAACGAAAATGTTCAGTTCAAGTCAAATATAAATTCTACAATTAGAGCTGATGCCGATATGATAAACGCAAGACAACAAAATCATTCTAACACTATAATTATTGATTCGAGGACTCCAATAGAACATATGCAAGCTAGGATCCCCGGTTCGATATTAGATGACTGGGAGGAAGGATTAGGTTCTAGTGGTGAAATGATGAAGAGTAAAGAGGAATTAGAAAAGGGTTTTGAGGAGAAGCGGATTAGCAAAGACAAAGAGATCATATGCTATTGCCATTCTGGAACCAGAGCATCACACAAATATTTGCAATTTAAACAGGCTGGATATGACAATGTAAAATTGTATGATGGTTCAATCATTGATTGGGCGCAGCGTCGTAATCCCATAAGATAACTAATCGTTGCTTCTACCTCTTTTTCTAAAAAAGTATTTTTTAGGTTTTAGCATCTAAAAGACAAGACACCTTAGGAATAAGAGGAAGAAGAGGATGATAACAGCAAACTTAAGTAATGATAGGGCTTGTATCAACGACAATCGAGGCAACTCCAATATTACTACTTTATAGGGCTGAATTCTAATTCTACTCCACTTTTCTGACTGTAATTGAAGATGAATGATTCATTATGTAATATGGGAAAACTTGAAAGTTCTATTTCTAAACAAATAGGACACCTTTCTTCTGCAGGTAACATAAACTTACCAAAATACGTTGCAGACCAGTAACATGATTCACATAAATGAATATAGTTTCTTTTTGCTTTGGGTTACATTATTTTATTATTAATAGTCTTCTAATTATATCCAAAAAATTAGTAATGAAAGATAGCATTGTCATTATCTAATTCTTCTTTGTCTTCCTAGTCTTAGAAGATAGTTCTCTTAACGTCTCAGCTGTCTTTGGAGCTGCTTTTTTTACTTGTTGAGCAGAACCTTTTACTGTTTCAGCTGTTTCCTTAGCTGCAATAGCCGTCTCTTCTATAGCACCAGCAGTATCTCTGATAATACCTCGTTCTCTTAAATCTCTAGCTGTAGCACTAATTTCTTGTGTGGTATCGCGTGTGGCAATCATTGCATCTTGAATAGCTTGTGTAAGTTCATCTATAGCACCACTTCGATGTAAAGTTCGCACAGTGTCTCGTATCCTACTCGAGGCTTCACGAATATTCTTTGCAATATTCTTAATTGAGTCTACAGTTCTCTGAGTATCAGCATCTACTGTTGTTGCGGTTGTAGATACGTAGGTTCCTGCTTCTTCAGGTGTTGATGAAGATGACATACTATAATATATCAATAATAGGTTAAATAGGCTTTCAATTTCTTTTTATGAACCAGATATCATCTAGACCCAATCTTCATTGTCTCGTCGATAATATTTTCGTTTTGTTGTTAGGCCGCCAGCTACAACTACGATGGACCCGATTATCATCAATGTATATCCCAATTCAATTCCTATCAAGGAGGCTTGTGCTTCGATGTTGATTTTTTGACATGTGGCGGTAGCATCAGGAATAATAGTTCGCACACCTTGTCCTACTGACGAATCGCATATTTGCTGAAAGATAGGAAATACCTGGTTTGAGCCTGACGCCAATATATATGTAGATACCAAGCGCTAGTAACACTACTCCGAATACAACTAAGGCTATTCCTGTCTCACTTTCCATTTTCTAATTCGCTTCCTTCGCTATGGCTATTATCTTTGAAAAACGAATTATTAAGAGGCTCCAACAGTTGAATAACATCATAGCTTACTTATCTCAAAAGAATTAATCATATTTTGAACAGTTGGCAATAGTGCAGAATATTTTGGTTCATCAGCAATGTACTGAATATAGTATCCCTTATCGTCGATTACAGTGCCAGTCTCCAATACCTTTTGTGTTCCGTGGTCAAGATCATAATATGTACCAACCAAAGAATGGGCTGAGTGACAGGCCAGAACAGTATTCGTATCGGATGAAATTAGTTGGAAATTAGGAAAAGTTTGGGGATCGGATTGGTAACCATCGATAGATCTAGTAAGATAATCATTTATTGGAAATCCAGAAGCTTCTAAGCCTTCAATTGTTATGTGAACAACCTGGTAGCATGATTGTCAGAGGCACAGTGATAGTATTGAATAGAACCGAGATCAGGTAATCTGATTAGGATTCTTCAAATATATACATAGCGTAAGCATATCATGCATGGGTTGAGTGTCTTATCATGAGGCTCAAAGCGATTATCGTACTACTAGCAGCATTGATACTGGTGTCAGGTCTAGTAAACTCCAAGGCAGTTGTTTATGCAAAGGATGGAGGCAATAGTAGTAGTGGTAGTAGTGAGGGTGGTCAAGGAGGCGCTGCTGCTGATGGTAGTGGTGGAGGTGGAAACGGACCATCTGCTGGAAATCCTAAACAACCGCCACCACCACCAAATGATCAGGGGCTGCAGCCGTTACCACCAGCAGATACTAATCCACCGCCTCCAACAGAAGCAAAGCAGCCAGTAGTGGATTGTACCGCAACTCCTGATGATCCATCTTGTCCTCCTCCAAAAGAAAAGAATAATACTTCCTCTGCACAGACAGCAACTCCACCATTAGTACCAACTGTTGTTCCTACTAAACAACCAAGAGGACCAGACAACAGCTGTACGTTTTTCCCTGAACTACCACATTGTGTACCAGATCCAAAAACAGGTCTATGTCCACCTGGCTTCAGCATGAATGCTGACGAACATTGCTTCCGTACCGGGAAATGTCCATCAGGCTTTGAAAGACGTGACAACGATGAAAGTGGTACTTGTTGGCCTAAGGATAAGAATAGTCCACCTATAATATGTCCTCCTGGAGTTAATCCACCGCATTGTGTAGATCATTGTCCTAAAGGGACCCATCCAGATGACTTCAAGATATGTGTCAAAAACAATGTCACAAAGAAGATAATTCATGTCATCCATATTACAAGTAACAATGATGAGAACTCTATAGTTACAAGGAATACACAACTAACAGATCAACTAACAGTTGGCCAGGCAATTAATGGATGTAAAGACATAACTGCAAATAGCCCGAACAATGAGCTAAAGAAATCTTGTAACATATTCATGGCTGCAATATTCAACTACTGCCTAACACATACCAAGATAGCAAACAAAGATAACAATATATGCTCAGACGATCTCTATCTCACGAATGTGCCGCAGTACGTGAAAGAGAATGTGAATCTAAAGCAGTTTCCACCTACAATATACAATATAAGACCATGAGACTGCACTAATTCGTATGAATCGATTGAGTATTGATGCTATTGATGCTATTGATTTAAGATAAGTAAATACTTGAAACATTATCTGCAACAAAACTTCATGATAAGGATTTTGCTAGACTTTTTATCTATACCGATTTTTTTATGCCATCCAATATGTCCTCTCATACCATTAAACCATATTCCTTCTGATACTTCCCAAGAAAACGTATCACGAGATATCGTACGAGCTGATTCTTATTACTTAAGGAGTACTTTTTTGCAGCGTTTGTTTTGAGAAATTTATCAAGGGCCCCCTTTGAGTAGTACATGAATGGAAGATTATAGATTGTTCTCTTTATTTCGCTAATGCGTGGACCGTACTTGAAGGCGCAACACACTAGGATAACTATGCAAAATCTCCATTGTTTCTTTAGACATTATGAACTGAGCAAAAGACCCGAGCGGAAAGTAATAACGATTGATAGAAACCTCCTGACGACTATTAGTTAAGTAGTTAACTAAGTTCCGTCAAACCATCTTGCTAGTATGGCGATGGCCTCTCAACAAGAGAAACAGTACTGGCTATCGGAGCTCGAATCGTTGGGTCTAAAAGTAAGGCTGAATGAATTAAACGATAAATACGAGATAGGTAATTTTTGTAATATCATAAAGCAGCGGCTTTATAGAAAATATAAGGCCATATATAACCAAAATCACTAGCGACTAGGTATATTCATTTTTAATTATAGTCCTTCGTAAACGGTTAAACGCAGTTTTTCCTATTTCTAATGTATAATTAATGCAGTTCTATACAGGCAGGAATAGATTTTGTCGTTAGACTCTCAAGTGATAATCGGTGAAATTCTACACGGATTGTACAGAATTTCTCATAAGTGCAGGGTTTCCTACTTCAGATAATTCAAAAAACAATACTAGATAAAAATCGAGCGTGATTATAAATACCGTCAGCAATATTTTTAAACAATATTTTAAACGTTAATGCCTCTACTGCTTCCTGGCTGACTGCTAGCTTTTTTTCTGTTACTTGCATCTGCCCATAAATACTGAAAATAATCCTCAGCAAAGCCTGCTAGTCCTATATGATCAGCCCAGATTCCAATTGGCTCGAAGTTTTGACTATCACTTCTTCCTTCATTAAGCAATATAATGACCTGACTACTGTCGCCAATAACACCTCCTCCAAACATATTGTTCTTCAGTCTAACATCAGCGATTCTTGAGAGCGCACGAACCGTTTCTGGGCTCGTTTCCTCAGAAGCAAGAACCTTTATTTTAACTCCTTTTTCGTGCAATGATCTTAACATCGGTTGTACCGGTTTTGCAATATCTTCAGCAACTTGAGGTAAGGCTATCAGTAATTCTTGTTGACACATTTGGATAATCTCACTTACTTTGGCGGCGATGTTGTAAACACCTCTTACTACCCAGATTTCTGGTCTTTCTCTAACACCACTTTTTTCATATACAGGCATTAATTCACTAACTATCAAGCTTTCATTATCCTTGATACCACTTTCGATACGCATTCGTATAGCCTCGAGAGCGGTAAGAGGTGATTTAGGAAAAAATTTTTGAGGTCTTGAACTATTAGATTCAAGCCATCCTTTATCTTCTAAGGTGTTTAAGACTTCATAAATCTTAGAATACGGAACTCCAGATTTCTTGCTAATGTCAGAAGCAGTCATAGAACCCAATTCTAGAAGAGAAAGATAGACCTTTATCTCATAACCTGTCAAGCCGAGGCTTTCCATTGCTTTCCTAGACTTGTCGCTGATGTTCATTATTTACGTCAAAAGTGAACTAACGCTGTAATATAGGTATGCCTTACTTTCAAACATCAAGCGACCGCTCTCTTAGGGACAGACAAAGGTCATATTTTGCAATTGATCACCATATCACCGTAGGATTAGTAAGGTTAACTTTATAAAGCATGTATACAGCCAAATATAGGATATTATAGGTTAAAATGGCATGGATTTAATACAAATTTCGAATCTATCTAGTAAGAATACCTCTGCTAGACAAACTATTAGGTATACACAAAGCATTTGCCCGGAATGTAACATGATCCTTGACGCGGAAGTTTTTGAGAGAGAAGGCAAAGTCTACATGACAAAGACTTGCCCTTCACATGGCGAATGTGAGGAATTGTACTTTGGGTCATACGAGATGTACAAGAAATTCAGCACATACTGGATGGATGGAAAAGGTGCTCAAGCTCCAAATGTTATGGTAGACAAATGCGCTTGCCCTACCAACTGTGGTCTGTGCACAAATCATCTTTCTCACTCTGGTTTAGCGAACATGATTATTACAAACAGATGTGATTTGACATGCTGGTATTGCTTCTTCTATGTTAAAAAAGGTCTTGAAGGCGCTTATCTCTATGAACCAAATTTGGAACAAGTAAGAGCAATGATGAAGACACTTAAAGCTCAAAAACCAATTGCTGGTAACTCTATCCAGATCACAGGAGGAGAACCCATGCTAAGAGATGATATTACGGACATTATAAAACTCATGAAGGAGGAAGGCGTTGACCATGTCCAGCTAAACACAAATGGCATCAAGCTAGCATTGTCTCCAGAAACGATGCGACAGGTACGGGCTGCAGGAGTAAGCAATCTTTATCTCTCTTTTGACGGTGTTACTCCCCGGACCAATCCTAAGAATCATTGGGAAGTACCTTATGCATTGCAGTCTGCTAGAAAATGTGGCATGACTGTAGTGTTTGTACCAACTGTAATTAAATCAATTAACGATCATGAGCTTGGTGGTATTATTAGATATGCACAAAAGAATATGGATGTAGTTCATGCAGTCAACTTCCAACCTGTTTCCTTGACTGGAAGAATGACGAAGAAAGAGCGTGAGAAATATAGAATAACTATTCCTGATTGTATCGAGAGAATCGAAGAGCATACAAATGGTGAAATTCCAACCGATGCGTGGTTTCCAGTTCCTTCATGCATGCCTTTAACAAATGTAATTGAGGCATTCAGTAAGAAACCAAAATACGAACTTTCAATTCATTTTGCCTGTGGCGCAGGAACATATGTTTTTGAAGATATTGAGACAAAGAAATTAACTCCTTTGACTGCTTTTGTTGATATCAAAGGTTTACTAGAATACTTTGAGGAAAAAGCGGACGAAATCAAATCTGGTTCTAATAGATATTGGACAATGTTAGAGGTGATACGTAAGCTGAATCAGTTCGTGGATAGGAGTAAGCAACCTCATGGACTTGATCTTGCCAAAATGTTTTCAAGCATTCTGCTAAAGCGTAACTTCGATTCAGTCGGTTCTTGGCATGTAAGATCCCTTTTCCTAGGAATGATGCACTTCCAAGACAAGTATAATGAAGACCTCGAAAGACTACAAAGATGTGATATCCATTATCTGACCCCCGATCTTAGAATCATTCCATTCTGTGCATTTAACGTGATTCCAGAATGGTATAGAGATAGAATACAGAAGAAGTTCAGCATACCTGTGGAAGAATGGGAAAAGTCACATGGCCAAACCTTAGAGGCTGGTCTTTATAGAGGTCTCATGAGAAGAGGCAAGCCTGAAGCTGAGATGGGGTGCGCTTTATCCGAGATGCACAGGGCAGCTGCAGCTACTGAATCAGCAACAAATGATGATCACAAAGGAGTAGAACTTCGCAATAGCATGGCTGGAGCATAAATAATAAGAATATCTATTTCATACACATTACTCTCAAATATTCGTTAGACAAGAAGTATTAAAGAACCATCTTGAATTTATTTTCGCATAAGTGTTCTATTCTCATCTCCTAGTAATATTCCATACTTTATGGACAAGATTTAATTGAAAGATAAGAGTTGCCTTTTATCTATATGTCTACGATGAAATATATTCAACTCGAACCAAAAGAAGACATAGCTGTTATCAAAATTAATAGACTAGAGGCTCTCAATGCTATGAATACAGATGTAATTGCTGAACTATCACGTACCATTGACATTGTGGGATTTGATGATGGTATTAAGGCCGTAATTATTACCGGAGCTGGCGAAAGATCATTTTGTGCAGGTGCTGATATTGCATATATGGTAAATATAGATCCTATTGGAGCTGAGAGATATGCCTCTTCTGCACAAGCAGTGCTTAATAAAATAGAGAAATTAGAGAAACCAGTTATTGCAGCAATTAACGGTTTTGCATTGGGTGGAGGTTGTGAACTTGCAATGGTATGTGATCTCAGGATCGCATCTAGCAATGCCAAGATTGGTCAGCCAGAAGTTACAATTGGTATTACACCAGGGTGGGGAGGAACTCAAAGATTATTGAGAATTGTAGGCCCAGCAAAGGCAAAAGAATTGGTCTTCACAGGTAAAATGATTACAGCTGAGGAAGCATACCAAATTGGACTAGTCAATAAAGTAGTCAGCCTAGATGATAACGATAAGTCACCACCCGAAATACCAAAAGGCGATGTATCTAAAGAAAAGGAAAGATCAGGTGAAGTGGCTAAGATACTCAACAAAAAATTGATTGAAGAATGCCTTAACCTTTCGAAGGAAATCACAAAGAATGGTCAGACAGCTGTGAAAATCAGTAAGATGCTCATTAACAAAGGAATGGACGCTGATATTGATACCGGCCTTCGCCTTGAGATTTATGGCTGGGCACTATGTTTTGCACATGAAGATAGACAAAAAATGATGTCTGCATTCTTGGATAAGAGTAAGAAATAAGCATATACTTCCTGATAAGGGCCATTGTAACGGCAACAAAGAACGTCTCTGCCAGGACTTCAGAAGCCAAGGCCTATTATACTCGAAAACGAAAATAGTCATACAGTGTTTTCAGTAGACATCCTTAAAGCCACTAGTGTTCAGCCTGTCGATGTAAAGGTGGACACAATTAATGACAGGGATTCAAGAGTAGACCAAAACTTGTGCCATAATGAAGAGAATGGTGAAGAGCGGCAATAAAAATTGTACTTGTGTTAATGTTATAAAAAAACGCAAGCAACGAGAATTTAGCCAACTATCTATACGTCATCTCCTTCAATAACTTTTTAATTTTAATTGTACCACAAACTACAAAAGGTAGTTATTGCTCCTATTCCAGATTCAAAGACATTCAATTGGCCATAATTTTTGAAATTATCAAGCCGGTTATAGATTTCATTACTTCATTTATTTCTAATCTAGGATACTCCGGAATATTTTTTCTGATGATTCTAGAGAGTGCTATGATTCCGATACCTAGTGAAATCATAATGCCTTTCTCAGGGTTTCTTGTTTCAAATGAAAAGTTTGAACCGGTAAGAGTAGTATTAGCCGGGTCATTCGGAAATTTGGTTGGTTCAATAGCTACATACTATTTTGGCCTGAAGGTAGGTAGATCATTTATCATTAGATACGGTAAGTATATATTTTTTAAAAGACGGCACCTAGAGCTCACAGAGGAGCTGTTTCAAAAATACGGAGATAAAATTTCATTTATAGGAAGGCTACTACCTGGCATAAGAACATATATTTCTCTCCCTGCAGGCATTGGAAGAACAAGGTTCTTCAAATTTGCAATCTATACACTCGCTGGCTCTCTAATCTGGAACTCCCTACTAACTTATGCCGGAATACAACTTGGATATAACTGGAAAAATATCGAAAAATATTCAATATATCTGGACGTTATTGCCTTATTTGTGCTCGCAGTTTTTGCCATCTGGTTTATAATTAATATCAGAGGAAGAAAGCAGACTAAATAAGCATTTATTGCTACATAGAAAGTTCATATGTGTTTGCCTACTTTACTGTATATTCGAAGCCCATGCCAGACAAGCCAAATCCAATTATTACCAATCGTTAACAAATTCATTAATTCCAGGACTATTTAATAAGTTAAACTCTATTATTGAGATAAATGTTGCGGTAGTCTAATAGTCCTGCAGATGTTGCCGGGGATAAAGGCTGGACCGCATTCTGTAAATGTCATTTTTGGCGTTGACAAAAAACTAGTAAAAGAATCATTAGATCTAGTAAATTATATAGGTAGTAAATCTCCTGGCGATGTAGTGGTCTTGAAAGTTCCTTGAGAAGGACGGACTTGTACACCAGATAATATAAGGGTTCGAGCAAGACCCGAATCTTAAGGTTATCGAAAGCATTTGTGGATTTATAATAGCTAGTTAATATAGATTTATCAGGAAAGTATGAACTAGCTATGTATCTAAATAGTATAGCGTATCATTAGTATTAAATTCAAGTTTCACCCGACCCGATAAGTGTAATGTTCCTATTTCACGCTCTTCTACATGCTACATAATCGACTAAGATTTGACAGAACCATAATAAGTTGGATTATACCAAACTATTAGAGATAGAGACCTTTGAGTAACAACACAATGTCTGTTATTATCACAATTCTAATTTTGGTCCTTTTATTAGGATTTTCATTTACCTATCAAAATGAACATATACATATTGTTTGTCAACAACTTGACATTACAAAAACCTGTGGCGTAGAATTCAAACCTTAAGGTTTGTTCGATATCCGCCGTGGGCGTAGAAATCGTCTCGATAACAGTTCACAAAAGACTCGGCACATTACAATCTTGTCCTTCATCAACCTCAGATCGTATTTTGGAATGAACACTTAGGTTGTAATTCATAATGATGTCGTGTAGCCACATATGAATTAAACAGGTCATGATAAACATAAATTATTATTTCTGATACAGAATCATTCAACTAAAGAAATGATAATATGGAATGACTTGACTCAAGATTTCAAATAGACGGTGCGACTTATGTGTATCTAAATGTCATTTTATGATACGTAATCATATCACCACAGCGTGATAAATTAAATATGTGTGATACCAATTAATTAATAGCATTGAACGGATTCAATGATAAAATATCCTTGAGTAGGTGGGAGATTCAGATATTAAAATGCATAAAGAGTAAAGCGAAAACAGAGAGTAAAATTGCCAGCCAAATTTCACTTAATATTCCAGTTGTTTCACTATTGATTACTGACCTGATGATGCAAGGCTATGTGGAAAGAACACGAAAGCGAAGAATGTATTTCTTTACTAGAGAATACTTTTCATTAACATTAGAAGGGCTGACAAACTTGGAAGCGGTTAGAAGCCAAAATAATAATTTCTGGACTCACATATTGTCAATATTGAGACTTTAGAAATAGAGGGAAAAATACTCTAGCTCAATCTAAAGCATTCTCTTTTTTATAGGGAATAAGGTAAAGTGAAGCATGACCTTGACACTAAAGTAAAAGAAAAATATGCGTATTAGCTTTTCTGAAACTTATCTGTAGGTTGATGTCTTGCATCCTAAGACCCTTAAAATTACAACTTCGAGGCTGTTGAACTAATGGAGTTAGTACATCATCTTATTTGCACTTATTTGCACTTATGGAATCAGCACCTGATTCAAACATTTCAGAATTTATGCCAATTGAACCAAAGATATTGGAAAGACACCAATTACCGAAAAGGTCGATGACACGATCGCAACATATTATAATACATAAAGAACCTAAAATAATTACATTCCGACATTAATCGCTATATATTAACAATAAAGGTTTTTTTGTGTCAGTTGATTTAAATGAGATATGTGTGTTTATCACGAAAGCAAGTAAATAAAGGGTATGTCTATATCATCGAAAATTTTGTATTTAATCTATCTGAGAAATAAGGCCAACCGCTAGTATGCGAATCAAATAATTCTTTATCTCTCTATTCATGACACACCTAATTTTGATTTATTAGAGTATTTTATCCTCAGCCTCGCTTAATGTATTTACTCTAACCGGCCAATCAAAATCCTTATTCCATGGTTGATTGAATAATATCCCGACCTTTGGTGGAACTATATCTATCAAATTGATTGGAGCATCATCAATTATTATATCAAATGGATATCCTGCTTTAGGAGTGTTATCATAAATGAAAACAAGGTCATCAGAGTAAATATCATAATAATCGAGCCATTTTGCGACATATGTAACTGTTGGTCTCTCTCTTTTAGTTAGGATGGAAATTCGGTAACCCCTACGATGGATCCTTTTTGTGATTTCATCTAGTCTTGGTTCACTAGGAGGAATATCATGCCATCGGTTTCTCCAAACATAATTAAACATTCTTGAGACTTCCTCTGGTGATAGTGAGAGAACTTTGTCAATATCCCAGGCAGTAATTTGACTTTTGGTTATGTTCGTATGTTTAAGCTTGTTATACTCCTCAGTCCAAATTATCATAGTGTCTGCAAGGACTGAATCAAAATCAATTGCAAAAGTTTTAGTTGTTCGACCACCAGACATGAATTAGACATCGAACATTAATTAATTAGATAATTTATCTGTTCATTGGGCGTCTTGATAGCAACTTATTAGAATTATCTTTGAAGATGACACACTAATGGGAATAGCGAATTATAATTACAATTAGGCGCCAGATTGCAAATAGTTCTATAAATAATATCCATCTATGCTTAAACGCTAATTTCTTTGCCTTGTAAGTTAGTAAATCAATCTCCCTAAGTCGTAGGCATCTAAAATTTTACGACGCTAAATATCTCTTATAGATCTCAATTCATATTATCGATTTAATATGATACAGCTATATATGCATGAGCCGGATGATTTAATGCAGGCAAAAATCGTTCATATGATTTTAAATAGAAAAACTGAAGAGGCATTAGCTTTGTTAAGCAACTTTTATCATATTGATGTACCCAAAATAGCTGTAGGAACTATAAAAGGAAAAAGAAGAACAGTCTATGCAGTTTATGTTCGCAAAGAGAAAAAGATTTATGCAATAAACTCAGATATCTTTTACAACCCTTTTGTAATATTACATGAGTTTTATCATCATTTACGATCGAAGAGCGATATACATAGAGGATCGGAAAAGCATGCAAATATGTATGCTCAAGTCTTCGTAAATTCCTACGAAAAAATTGCTGTATCTCTAAAATGCGACAAATCAAGCTAATGCCTATTTTAGGTACAAAGAGAAAAAAATTGTAGGTGAAATATTATCATACATTAAATACATGCTTATATGTCTCGTCAACTTCCTACTAATACTGAATTGAAATCCGTTAGTGATTTAATATAAAACTCAAACAGTTGAAGATGATAATAGTAGCAATGATCCATTATTCGTTAGAAAGATAGATGATGATATATCGAGATTGATTCCATATTTTCGCAAGTCACTTTATAACGCTGCTGAAACCGTGTTAGGGTATTTTGGATTTGATGCCAATGTTTACAAGAAAATCTGAGAACAGAGGGATTAGGAGCAACAAGAAGAAGAAATGGTGGAACGAATTGAGAGAAGAAAGAGGAAAAGATGTGGAAACTGAGAGACAGCAACTGAGGATCATTATCTCTCAAAGGACAACAACAAGAGCAGATCGAAGCTAATGTGCCTAAGTTTTGTAGCCGATGGCCAAGATCATGATCTGGATTTAGATCTCTTATTTTGAAAAACTCCACCGGCAATTCTATGTATGAATTTTTCCAATTCAGCGTTAGCCTTTTACAGAAGCATTTCTATATAACTTTCTTATCAATCTATGCATATTTGTTTAGATAATCTTTATAGCTTGCAAATCCTGTATTGAAAATCTAAGTATTTTAACCTACTTAATTAAACCAGTAAATTCAGAAGAAGAATACCAAAACATGCAGATTGATATCACGACAATAGTAAATTTATTACTACCTACAATGCAGATAACTTCGCAACAATTCACAGAGCCAGCAATTAATTCACTGCTGCAATAATACTGGGTATTGGATACATTGTTGGTAAAGCAGTAGGCTGGTTAATAAGAAAAGTTTTGACTAAAATGAACTTTGAGAAAACCATGGAGAAAACAGGTTTAGGCGAGGCCACTTCACGTTCCGGATGGACTATTACTAAGATAATTTCTACTGCTACGCAATGGTTTGTATATCTGTTCTTTGTTGTGGCTGCCGTAGATGCTCTTCAGTTTACACAACTATCACAAGCATTAACCAACATATGGTTATGGATACCAAACCTTATAGCATTCATTGTTATCCTCGTCATAGGCTCTATCATAGCAGACTTTGCAGGTAATTGGGTTCAAAGAGAGCTCCCTGCTAGGGGGATCACAGGGGGTAAAGTAATTGGAATGGCCGCTAAAGGCATTCTATATACCATAGTGTTTGTAACAGCGATAACTCAGTTGCAAATAGGTGCTGGAATATTGAATACTGTAATATCGGCTTTAGTATGGGGAATAGCTGCTGCTGTGGCGGTAGGATTAGGAGTAGGTCTAGCATATGGTTTGAAAGAAGTAATACCTTCAATGATTAAAGGTTCAACTCAAGTAGAATCTACACTAAAGCCAGGACAGAGAGTGAAGTTTGATGGACATGTGGGAACTATACTACAGGCAGGAGCATTTCATATTGTGATGCAAAACGAAGTAGGCAAAACGATAGTAATACCAACAAAGTTAATAACAGATAAGGAATATGAAATCGAATCTGAATCCCCTCATCTACAGCATGAGGCCCATGACAAGAATGGTTCTACAAAAAAAATACCGAAAGTCTTTAGGAGCAACTAAACAAAAAAGGGAAGGAAGGAAAACGACTAGAGAGAGGCCCATTCAAGCACTCTTTTTTTTATCTTGTTGTAGTATGAAAAATATTCTAAATTCTGTTATACATAAAGGATAAAATTTCTCTATTTAATAATACTTTGACTGTCGGTTTTCATTACTGATTTTGCAGCCATTATAGCAGAGACTAATGCCAATATGTACAATCCTACTCCAATAATCAAATTACCCCTAAAACCTATTAGCATAGATGATATAGCCGCCAATACCGTTCCCACTACCGATGCAATAATGTTTATACCCCATAACAAAGTAATGTCTTGATTACGACTATCATAATCACTACTTTTATTGCTCTCTGATGATGACATATAAGAAGCCATTTTGGTGATAGATGGAAATTGAAATCCCATTAAAAGACCTGCAGGAAAAAGAAGCCCAAATGTCAGTACAATTCTTTCATGGATCTCGCGAGTTATGCTGGAATCTACAATGGTCTGTAAATAACCAAAGTATGCAAGGAGTACTCCCGCTAGAAATGGTATTGATATTACTATAGCTTTGTAAGGACTTTTATTAAATAGCCTTCCGCTCAAATATGCACCTATGCCGCTAGAAAGCAGTATAGAAAATAGAATAACAGTTAACGCCATTATCGGTGTCCCAAGCAATAATAAGAATTTTTGGATAAAAGTTATTTCTATAAACATGAATCCAAGTCCAATGCATATTACAAAGATAATATAGCCTAATGATGGGTATAGCGATGATCCGTCTGATCCTTTGCGTCTTCTACTTAGCCTTGAATAATAATACACTAAAAGCAATGCAAGTACTGCAGATACGCCAAGCACAGTTTCCAATAAAGTTAACATCTGTTTTGGAAGTGGCTCTTTTGCAAAGTAGAATGGAGAATCATCAGTCGGTAGTTTCATATTTAGATTTATTGGGTCACTGTTAGTGTTTTGTAATTGCGTATTCTGCTGTTGTCGACCCGTATAATTTTGACCACTGACCAAAAATAATCTGTCATAAGGAGGTTGTACATATTTTCCAGGCATTGCAATGACTTTAGCATCTCTTTTAACAATTCTATCTTTTATCAAATTAATCTCAGAGTCTGCAAATGGTTTATTTTTGATGACAAGAAGTACAGCATATACTGTTCTCTTCTCATTTGATCCAAAATACAATCCAGGACGATCTTCAACTACCAGAAGCTGCTTGCTAATGTCTTGAATATTCTTTTCTGGGTATTCCTTTCGTAAGGATTCAACTACAAGCGGCAAGAGTCTTGGCATTTCGATGTTCCAGCGTACCATAACAAGCATGCCATTATCTTCGTCTAAGTGACGTAGATATTGTCTTAACCCCTCTACAGTATAAAGATAATTTTCTGAAAGTGCATAGCCACCAGCAAGCTGCGCAGCCCATGAATCTACAAGCTTTATTATTATTCTATCATATTTCGTATTAGTAGAGCTGATAAATCGCCTGCCATCATCTATAAATAATTTTACATCTTTGCGTTCGTATAGATTTGCTTCTCCTGAATCACCACCAAACCGTTTTACTGCTGAAATTACCAATGGATTTATCTCTACTACAGTCACGTTCTTCGAACCTCCAGCCAAGGCCACCAAGACATCCTCCCCTCCTCCGCCCCCTATAACAAGGGTACTATTTGCGTGCGATATTTCATATGGCATGTAATCCATGTATTTTTTTAACCATTGGTTAGATACTGCAGCAGTATTAGACCCATTCGATCTAAATACTGGAGTAAGTGCATCAGCATCTAGGATTATTGTTGCTAAAATCCTAGGATCTTTTGTATTCCTAGTAACATCTACTCTAGAAAAAGAATTCCATTGAGTTGACAAATGTTCAATTGAAGGATCCATCATCTGCTGATGCAATCCTTTGTTTTCTCCAGGATGTATCGAGAGTATGCTAGGGCCTGTTGTATTAAGTGCTAATAGCCCGACTAGGGCAGCCAGCGTAGTAATCCCCAAAAATACAGTTGTATTACGTATTATTATTTTTGGAATATTTTCTGACTGTTTGCGCTTCCTCCACTTCAAAAAGAACAATACAAAAGCAGCACTAAGTGTAGGTACAATAACCAATATAGCAGTTGAAAGTAGTACAGATTCTGCACCTAACCATTGCATAAGCGAATCAAGGATAAGTGTGGCAGCCGCTGCTCCAACTAGATCAATAAAATAGAGCTTGCTAATTTCTCCTGGCATTGCCAGATATATTAGCGCCATTGACATTCCTGCAAAAAAGAAAGGAATAGATGAAACTAAATAGAATAAATAAATGAAGGATGTAGAAGGCGGGATAATATGTCCTATTAGAAATAAGAAAACTGGTATTGAAATAGCAAAAGCAATAGCGCAGTGAAGTATTTTTGACGGCAAATTTTCCTTACTTCTAATCAATCTGTATTTCATAAGATGTATTATTAACGCTCCAATTCCTAGACCAAAAAAGGCTACAGAGATTGCCATAAACGCATAATCATACCATAAAATAATTGAGAAAATTCTCGTAAGTGTGAGTTCAAATAATAAAACACTTAATGATATCACAAAAAGTGTAATCATAAGAAAAGCCAGGAATGCCGAAATAGGATACAACAATGAAATTAACGCAAAAATATACTTATAGATTTTTCTCTAGTGATACTCAAAATTAAAGAGGACAATCAGTTACTTGGCTTTATTCTCGATATTCTATATAGGATACAAAGCTTGTGAGGTGCTGATTCCTACTTCCACTATTATAGCGACTCTGGCCTCTCTGGAATTTCTCGGCTTTCAGAATCTTGGCGTAATTGTCAACTTGAAATCAAATTAATAATATAAATAATTTATAGTACTGCCATCAGTTTTTTAATTTTGTATTATTATATTCTTATTTTACTTTATTATATGGTTATCATCATGAGCACCAATATACGTAGTTCAAAAGAAACATTATCTATCACTCCAGAAGTGATTCAAAAGTTTATGCCACCACGAATTGAGTCTTCTAGGAAAGGTGATAACGGCATAGTCCTTGTAATAGGTGGAAGTAAAATTTATCATGGAGCACCTCTTTTAAGCTCATTGGCTGCTTTACGAGCTGGAGCAGACCTCGTTTATACTGCAGTACCAGAATCAAATGCATTAGCAATAAGGTCTTTTTCTCCAAATCTAATTGTGTTACCTTTACCTGATGATGATATATTTACTTTGGATTCAGCTAAAACATTGTTAAACATCCTTCCAAAAAAAGTAAATACTGTTGCAATGGGCATGGGTATGCATATCAAAAATCCTGACGCTGTGATCTATCTAATAAATGAATTAAAAAATAGTAAAACAAAATTAATATTAGATGCATCAAGTCTAATACCTGCTATTCTTCCTCATATTTCAAAAACAGATACAGTTGTTACCCCTCATGCAGGAGAATATGAAAGGCTGTTTAAGAATGAAAAACAAGGAAATGAGGATGATGATGAAAATAACAGTATTAATAATATGGGACCTGGTAATACAGTTGAAGAACAAATTTTAAACACAAACATGATGGCAAGTAAATATGGCATAACTATTGTCCTAAAAGGATATCATTGTATTATCTGTGATGGCAGCCGAGGATGCCTAAAAGGAGGAAAGGAGCGAATAGCAGTGATCAAAAGAACTACTCCTGCAATGACTGTTGGTGGTTGTGGAGATGTTTTGTCTGGTGTGATTGCTGCACTACTTGCCAAAGTCAAAGACGATCCTTTTGCAGCTTCTATCCTATCTGTTTATTTTAGCGGAATTGCTGGTGGTTTAGCATATAAGAGAGTGGGTTTACATATAGTTGCTACTGACTTGATAGAAGAATTAGCCAATGCTATGAAACCATATGACTTAGTTAAGGAAAAATATTAGAATTGTCATTTTAATTGATAGGTTTACAAAATCTGATCTTTAGAATCATAGGAGAACCAATTCAAGGCCCTACTGCCTTAAAATTCTTAAATTCAGACAAACCGGGAAAACAATATGAAAATACTTTCTTTACAGGAAATGTTAATACTGGCAATATACAATTTTAAATTAAATGCAGATAGAACAGAATTATTACTTCGTGGTGCACTTGAAGATAAGATTGGAGACACTCATCATGAACTTCAACTAGTCATATTTGGACAGGGTTATGTGTAATTACAGATATACAGGTTGGAGCTGGTGATGGATTTCTATATATGCTACCATCATGAGTAAGCACATATAGAATTTCTCCACAGTAGCATTTTGCTTATTAGGCTTACAATTTCTGGGCTCTGATAAGCTTATCAAGAGGTCTTGAGTTTTATCATCAAGCAATCATGCCATTAGCCTCGTCATCTTAGAAGGATCTCTTGGATCTAAATATACACATTATCCCATACCATTTTTGATAACTTACTAAGAACATCAGCTATTGGTTGTGTAGTACTATATATGATCAGAGTATGATCTGCTGTCTTTTGATCGGGCCAGTATTGTCCAGGACAATATTTGCAGGTAGCATAGTGAAAATTAAATGTGCTGAGGATTTTAAATCCATTCTTTGGAAATTGTTCTTTATAATAGCCAAGCCATCCAGGATGAACTCCACCATCATTATCTTTGTTATTTGCAACTTGATTGGTAGGTGTATAAAATCCGCCAATGACAAGATTATTACCTATAGATTTTTGACTAGTAGAGACAATTAGATTTCCTACCATCCACGTATATTTAGTATCTAATACTGAATACTTTCCAGAAGGCAAGACTACTGGTGTTGAGGCATTAGTGTAATCCAGTTTTCCTGTTGTATATACAATCTTGCCAGAGCTATCAATAATGTTAATTGTATGTGGATGAGGTGTATCCCATGGAGCATCTGCATCAAGAAACGATATTGCAGTTCCTTGAAGAATTTTGAGATTAGTAGGAAGATAAATGGGATTATGATCACTAATGTATTTGTGTTTCTCATTAGCAGAATTTTCATGTGCCTCATTTACTATATACCAAACAAAGGTTCCAACTGATGAAGGTAGGGTCATTGACTGTGATTGATATACGGATTCAGCTGTAGGAATAATATCCTGAGTTGAAGAAATGTTAGCAGCTGAAAATGATGGTGATGATGTCTTATTAGCATTAGTGTTATTATTATTCTCCTGAGCCAATGCAGAATTATTATTCGCTGTTATTGTGAATACCGCAGCGATAAGAGGCAAGATTATTACAAAGAGCTGAATTGTAAACGATAATCCTAGTCTCATCTTTTCAGTCTCCAGCCTTTTTTTCTTCACTGATTACAGACAAACTTGATACTACTAACAACTCGAGATACTTGTCCTTTTCCAATATCATTAATATTATTTATTAAGTGTTTATTAATAACCTTGAGTTAACAATGTTAGTTATTAGCTAATTAATCTATACATATTATTACCATCAATTTCAATCGAATAATTCCTCTTGTTGCAACAATACTACCTTTAGATCCTCGCGCCTATAAACATGCAATCCATACGTAAGCTATCTGTAAATATTAAAACCTAATATAGGCAAATTATGTTAATAACATAGTGGCTAAAATCTGTCTTTATCCATAACACGGCTAGCAGAATAGATAATTTTTTAATGTCTATTGCGTAATATGACTTATTGTATATCTTTTACGGTTTCATCCCAGCAGAATTGAATAACAATAATGATGTTTGAAAACTGAAAAAATATTATTATGAATCCATTTTTCTATTCCAAATGCAATGATAATAGCAAATCTTATCATGAAATATACATTCAAAAACACCAAAAGACTGAAGCAATCAAAGGCCATAACTGCATAACTGCGATTTACAATGGAAGCTGATAGACTATGAATATGATCGAAAGATAATAGAGCTAGTGAAGTATACCTACCAGTCTGAAAACTGTTAACGCTTCAGACGAGATAAAAAAGCCTCTCATATTATTATAGTAAAATATCCTAGAATCGCGATGTAGCAGCCAGTTACTGAAGTCAAAAATACCAAATTTATTAATACAAAAAGTTGCAGAGCATATATGCGGCATTATCATTATCCAAGATACTATTCTAAGTATATGATGGCATTAGCTTTATTATCAATAACAATAATTATTTTTATATTGATGATCGGGTTGATGATTTTTACTTCTCCTCATATTAGCTTAATACATACCACTTATGCCAAGAAGAATAAATCTGCTAACAATAATGTAAATAATTATGGTGGCAGCGGTGACAACAATAATATTGCTAATCAAGACCAAAGCAATATTGCTGCTATAAATAATAAAGTAGTGATATTGACTTTTGGTGATATTCATAAAACTCAATATATGACTGCTAAGCCAATACTAGACCACTACGGTTTTAAGGGTAGTTTCTTCGTAACTTGCGACATGGTCGGTAAGGATTCACAGATGGACTGGCAAGAAATAGACACATTACATCATGAAGGTCATGATATTGAAGCTAAAAGTGCTGATGATCTTATCAAACTACCAGCTGATCAATTGAACTTTCAAGTTAGACAATCAAAGCAATGCTTATTAGATCATGGAATCAATAACCCGTCTACGTTTGCAGTACCTCAAGGAAATGCAGTTGATAATTCTACTGTTATAGAAAGTATTGCAAAATATTATGATTTTGCGATCAATGGATTTAGCCCTTTAATGATATTGGACTGTAATGAGCATCGTGACAGCAAAAATAGTGGTAGGTATCATACAGCTTGTTCAATATATTCTGATAGTGGTCAATTGACAAACTTAAATAGATATTCTATTAGAGAATGGAGTCATAACGCTAATGATAAAAAATATGATTACAATAGCACTGCAATATTTAATAAATTTGTAGATGTTGTAGACAGTCAATTCAAATATAATGATAATAAATATGGAGTAATAAATGCAATTCCTTTGATCGCATACCATAGTATAGATAATGATAGAACTTCTTCTAGTACAGCTATTGATTTGTTTGCTGCAGAGATGAAATATCTATATGATAATGGATTTAAAGTGTTAACTATGCATAATATAGGATATGACCAAAATAATAATCATCTTTACGTTAAAGCCCCAGGGGCAACAGAATCTGGTATGCCAAATCCAAATTCACTTTCTCTCTATCCAGGTTTCTAACCGAAAAGATATAGCTTGCATTTACTAAAAAGATATTGTAAGTGACATACCCAATAGTCGTATTGCAAGCTTGTAGCCAGTATAGCTAATGTCCCACTCAACGCAATAAGAACCACATGCTTTGTATTTTGTTTGTTCATATTCATATACAATCATATGCAGCCATAGGATACTATTGTAGCCTAGTAGAACATATGTGTGAAACGTATCTCAGATTGTCTATAAGTATCGTATCCCTATCTTTAATCATACATATTTTATTCGATCGTAATGCTAGAACCTTCAAGAGGGCCTAGCTTGCATTCGATCAAATATATAAATCGTAGAAGAAAGTAACCCAACTGTATTTGGAAGGTTCGCTCTAGTGCAAGCGTAAGTAGGTGTCCAAATGAAGCACCATTATTATTACTGAAATTGGTAACTGAAATATAGTTTTTGCTCAAATATAGAAGATCAAAAGAATTGTTTTTTGAGGAATTCCTTTATCTCTTCGTTGTCTATTAGACTATCAATAATCTCTTCTTCTGTAGATTTATCAGACAAGGCAATTGCATCAAGTGCTTTGAGTTTCCAAAAGATGTTGAGAGCGTCCTCGATTATTCTTTGACCTCTATAGATTTGCTCACCAAATGAAGTGATAACATACTTTCCAATATTTTTTCTTCTTTCTACTAAACCTGTATTTACCAAATCAAACATTCTTGAATAATACTGCCTACGAGTAAGTTTTGTCTGACTTAATATATCGCTTGTTTTAGCGCGTTCTCCTTTAGCAAGCGAAATAATTTTGAATATAGTTAAAGACTTATCATCAGAAATTGTATTGAGAACATCTGCTACATGTGTCATATCCTGATATCTTCATTCCTAAAAATACGTAATACAAAGATTATCGGAGCAGCCTAGCCTTAGATTGCCCAGGTATCTCATATAGAAACAAAATGACTTGGTATATATTTAATATTGAGGTACATTTACCTAACCAACATCCTATATTGATCTGTGAATACAAGATGTTATTTTGTTCTAGTTAGAGAACTGTACCAAAACAAAAAAGGTATGCCATAAAATATCAATACCTGTTCATGGTATGGATGTAAAGACATGTACATAGTTAAGGGAGAGAGAATTTGCAGTTGGGTTTGCTATATTTAAAATTAAGGCACCAAGGGGTAAATCAACCCACATATTTTGTCTTATAGATATCGATGGATGAGGATGTTGTAATAAATCTCCCCGTTAACAGAATATGTTGGTTAACGAGTATAAAATAATTCATTGACCATAGCATAGTTATAGCAGTTTATTACCAAAAAGACATTCTCTGGGCCAGTGTGTTGCACTTCTTTTATTGGTTTTCGACTCTTATCATAGTGGACTTCCTGCCATATACCAATTTTCTTTTGGTTTTTCATCATACGTAACAATAATGTGTTCAGGTTTCGTTTTTAGTATTTGTATGGCTGCATCAGTTACTGCTCTAGCAAACGCATCTTTTTGCTCTTTCGTTCTACCAGGATATAGTGATATCGCAATAATGGGCATATCATGGAGTAGTAATTGACCTATTTATATTAAGACCACAGGAGAATTTCCTGTAGATATACACTAATTCAAAACACAAGAACCCACTATGCAGGGTTGCTCCAGTATTAAAATATGAAAAAGAATATCAGATTTGGATTTACTATTAACCCTGTGGAAAGAAAACTAACCTTATGGTGTAACTAGCTGGTCATACAGGTTGTTTTTTTCTATAATCCATAAATAAAAATAGTTAATTCATGCCTCTGTTTATTTTAGCTATAGTGTCTTCAAGATTCGGTTGATGACGGTATCCTTCCACATACATACAAAGCAATCTATCTTGTAAGTCTGTTAATGGAGCAATAGCAAGATATACATTGTCACCAAGATCTACTAATTTAAAATGAACTGCCCCGCTTTGAAGAATAAGACCTGTCTTAACTTTCTTTCTTATTTTTATTGCAGGAAGCAAATAAGTGCGATAAAAGTTATTTGATTCAATGATAGTAGTACTATCAAAATAGCTGTATTTGTTATATTCTCCCGCAAGTAACTTCCCATTTTTGCTATCTACCACACCTACATATCTTACGCTTTTATCTGTAAATAGTGTGCCCAAACAAATTTTCTTCAGGAGTCCATATTCTTCGTTTGACAATAATATGACAAGCTGAATCTGAAGTATATATGAAATGGTTGTCTTTATACTAACATTTCGGACAGTGTGTTTTCAATAAAACTATTTGTTAGTACAACTGACCATCTTACTATAATAGTATACTAGAATCTAACTACGGAAAATTTGCCTTGTTTCTGCTGAAAACTCTGACTAGAAAATCAATTTTCTCTTCCTTTGTTATGGATCCAATAAGATCTATCGCTGCCGCATGGCATTCTGCAGGCTTTTGTGTTCCTTGATTTCCATGTATTTTCTCAAGGCTATAATATATGTAGTCTAAAGTATGGGTTATATGTGCTGTAATAAGCTCTGTCTCTCCGCTGCCAATATAACCATCTTCCACTAAAATTACTTTCTTCTGCCTTTTAAAGAATGTAATCTGTAGTCAAACCTGTAATTCCACCATCTATAATCAGAACATCTGTTGAACAAACAATCATACTATAAAATGATGCTCATTAAATGACGCATCATCTGATCTGCACCAGCCACTTACTATTTCATTGCTATCTGATCTTTTAAAAATTATTATGAGTCACTATTACAGGATATATCGGTTCGATCCTTAACGACTTTATTGCTGGGAAATCGTCAATCAGCTTCTTGCTTTCAATCTTTACACATTTTATACATAGATCAACTGAAAATATTTCTGTGTCATTAAAATCTTCAAAAGTCAGTTTGTAATAGGCATCTACGTCACAATGTTCACATCTTTTCATATGCTTTACTATCTTTTTGCGCCATATGCAACGGTATCAAGTAGAAAGTTAGATTTACTTCACAAATTAGTAAGTATTTAGAACCTAGGACTTAACGGGGCTTGTTTATGCATAGAATTCTGCCTCACACAACTCTAAAAGTGTTCAAAGGAATGATAAAAATTATAGACTCTACAACTCAAGTGAAAGTCATAAACAAAGGAAATGGAAGTAGAGGAGTACCAATCTATTTAGTAATTTTCTTACTCTTTGTAGATCAAAGATCCTTATTGATTATTTTTTTGAGTTGACAATCAATCTCTACTTGTCTACAAGACTTTTTCTATAGGTATGATTAAAATCAGATCTGTCTCATATTTCGCATATATGTATAACTTTGAATTATTGCCTGAATTAATCAGCCCTTGATCAAGCACTAGGAATAATCACAACATTGTTTATAATATTCTACTTTTCAAGAATGAAGAACCTTTGACTAGATATTGAAACAAAGTCTTAGATCTCATTTCCGTCCCCACACAGAATGTAATTCAAAGGTTGATCTTTGGATTGCAACAATTTACAAGCACCAAATAGTTTTACTCTAATTAATGTCTATTTCTTATTATTGGCAACCCATTGTTCGTACATTTTTATCAATTCATCCACGTCAGTGCCATTCTCTGAATATGTAAGTATCACACCAAATTTGCCTTTAGTGTCATGTCCTCTTGCAAAATATCCCCAGAAGGAATCAGGAAGCCTCTCAAAATTAGATCTTCCTCTACTCACATTCATAAGATTTTTAGATACCGTATCCACCACTTTGATAGCGTCGTCAGCTTCTATCATATTACGGAGTAATAGGAAATAATTGCATTTAAACTGCTTTAAACATTAAGAATACAGTTGTATTGCAAACAAAAATCGCTTCAGGATAAAGAGACATATACGCATCCCATTTCTGAATTGCTTGCTCGTGACAGATCTTATCTTGACAGTGTAGCGTGAAGTTTTAGAAGCTGTTGAACTTTTAACGACGACCAGCGCCAATAACCATTTTTAATTTTTTGTAAAAATACACAGCAGGCAAGTTGTAATAATAATAAATGTCATTCATAAATGAGTAAAGGAAAAAACTCCCTTGTTCTTAGTACCTTGCTATTTTGAACGTAAGACCAACGTCACGTGCTTTTGGATCGATATCAAACATTTTGAGTATCTGTTCCATAACTATACTAAAAAAATGGCTTCTAAAGCGGGCTTGTAATATTTATATTAAAGGAATGCCATAATAATAATACTTATTATTTATAATATGAAAACTTCAATCATATGTTCAATATGTAACAAGAAAGAAGGTCAAGCAGTTACAGATCCTGAATCTGGTGAGGTTATCTGCAGTAATTGCGGTATGGTAATGGTAGAGGCTGTCTCTGAAAATCGTTCTGAATGGCGTGCATTTAAAACTGAGGAAGCGAACCAAAGAAGTCGTACAGGAACACCTACTTCCCTAGCACGTCATGACATGGGTCTTGCTACAATCATAGGAAGAACTGATAAGGATGCTAGTGGACGAGGATTGGATGCTTCTATGCGTTCTACAATGGAACGATTGAGGACCTGGGATTCTAGAATACAAGTATATTCTCCTGCAGACAGAAACCTAAGGCAGGCTTTTGGTATGCTAGAACGAGTAAAAGACAAGCTTGGATTGTCAGCTACAATAATTGAAAAGACTGCATATATCTACAGAAAAGCTCAGGAAAGAGGCTTGGTGCGAGGAAGAACTATTCGCTCGGTAATGGCTGCAGCAATATATATTACCTGTAGAGAAATGGCTATGTCAAGAACATTAAATGATGTAGCATTTCTTAACAACATCAAACGCAAAGAACTTGCTAGAACCATTAGGCTGCTGATATTAGAACTTGACATTAAGATCCCAATACTGGATCCAATAAAATGCGTTGTAAGAGTTGCAAACAAGGTTAACCTAAGCGAAAAAACAAAACGTCAAGCAATGGATATCATGCACAACGTTACAAAAAGTGGAATATCTGCTGGTAAAGATCCTATGGGTCTAGCGGGCTCAGTCCTTTACTTATCTTCTAAGAATTCTGGCGAAAATATAACTCAAATGGATATTGCAGAGGCAGCAGGAGTAACAGAAGTGACTATCAGGAACAGATTCAAGGATCTTAGAAATCGAATAGACTTAAATTAAAATCCAAACCAAATAGTGGCGTTGCTAATGCAACATACAAGACATTACCACCACATACGGAATCTCAATCGCCTCGAAGGATATGAAATTTTACTGCTCTAAAAACATTGTTTTTACTGTTGTCTGCGTCTCTTGCTTTCGATTAGGCCCATTAACTTGTAGCCATATTCAAGGTTATGTCTTACATGATTGATTCCATGTGTATCATGTGGTATAAATTTACCATCGAGAACACTTTCAATGTATGTTTTGATCTTTCTTATTGAAATAATAGCATGTTGAAGCTGGTTATCTGTAATCTCTCTTCCAAGTTCTTTTTGAACTTCACACCGAAATTCTTCTTCGTTTCTTATTAATTCACAATATTTCTGTAACTTGCTGTGGTTAAGGCAAAGATCACTTAATTTTTTGGTATCTGAATTAGGTAAGTTGGCAACTGACTCTACTAGCTCCCTTTTGTTCCTACTAGTAATCTGATTAAGACTTTCTATAAGCCCATCTTTCTCTTCGTCAAAATCTTCGTTGGGGTATGATAGAGTACTCGGAATTTGAAGAAGTACCTTCGCCATAGCTTCTGATTTTCTAATTTGATAGTATCTTTCTGCACCATAGAGTCCTACTTTTTTACCTTTAGTATCAGTTCCTCGCTCAAGAATCGAAAGAACATCGACAATAATTCTAGGATAATCCACCTTCAAACTATTTTGGAAGTTTTGATAGTTTTCCATGATATCCTTGTAAATATTAAACGTTACATCAGTCTCCATTCTTGTTACAGCAAGCTTTTCTTCTTTTTGTTCTATGCCCTTTGTAGCTATCGTCAGAAAATCACATAATTCTGATTGAGAAAAAATCTGCTTATTAACTACACAAGAGTCGGCGACTATTTTAATGATTGTAGTCCATGGTATGTAATTATTTACAGTGAATTTAATCTGTAAATCTTCCATGACCTTTTTATAAGTTTCCTCACTTTCTTTAAGTTTTAATACATCAAGAAGTTGGCGTATCTTATTTCTATATCTGGATAAAGAATCAATACCATCATTATATTCATCTTTATTTCTTGAAAAATGCTTCTTATTGATATTGTAATCTTGCTTCATCGTATCATACCTCCACTAATAGTTCCAGTGACAGCTCCGGCAAAAACCATACTTCATATGCAAATGAACCCCGTTCAATTCTTACAAGACTTGCATCGCTCGTATTTACTGGAAGTGCCTTTGGGAGGTATTCTTGCATTCCGTACTAATATATGGCCTTTGACTTATTTAATGTTACTAGCACTTGGTAATAAATTATTATATTATCTAAAGTTTTAAATTTAAAGATATCATTATAGTAACAAAGTCCTACAAATATTTTAATGGATAAAATTAGCGGTTGTTTAAATAAACAAAAAAAAGTTAGTTGATTTGTGTAAAACAAATGCTACCTGGTTCTTTTCGGGTAGGCTCTATTAATTCCGACAGGATCTTTTCTAGGCTCTTGTACATGGCCTTTCTTAGCTACAAAGAATGTATTGACACTTGCATAAGGAAGATTGAGTCTGATTTCTGACCTTATTTGTTCTCCCAACTTTGGAAACCAAACGCCGATAAGAACTCATCTTACGCTTAACTGAAGTTAAGTTAGTTTGGGTAGACGAACAAATGAATCCATCTCATACTAATATTGTCTGACTCATTTTTATCCTACTGTAATTTTCCCCGTCATGTAAGGATGAATTTTACAGTGATATGGATGTTCACCTAGTCCAATTTTGCTTGCTGGGATACTATACTTTTGACCGGAATTCAAGATATCTGAATCGAATAGTTTACCTACGTTAGGGTCTGTGGGACCACTTCCACTAGTAGCACTATGAGGTACAGTATCATCATTAGTCCATATAACTAAGGCGTTAGTCTTCGCCTTTACGACATCAGGATTAAAGCTTGGATTACCTTGTATTGAGGATCCTTTTAGGATGACTACTGCAGCCCTGGTGGTGAATTTAGATTCATCTACTACTGATACCTGTTTATTTTTATTATCATTATTCTGAGTAGCTGATTCCGTAGGTGCAAGATCTGTCCTGTCTACTGAGTTTATCATCCCTGGAGTCGGCGTGAACTTCGCAAACAAGTAATATGATAGAATTCCGGTAATTGCTCCTAGTACAAGGAGTACAATAAAGGCGACTCTTCCAACAGAGCTCATAACTTTATGTGTTCTAGCTCATAACCTATATATAATATGTGCTTATATCAATAAAGTTTACTGAAAAAAATTGTGATTCATGTATACAATTTCACAAAAAAATACTATTTGATACAATCCTAGATGAAAGATATCTTATAGATAAATATATGAACAAATATTATAACATATTATGTAGTTTAGTTTGGTTAGCTGGAGCTACATTGTTACATGCAATAAGTGTGGATATATATCTGCAGAAAAATTATCAGAGAAAAAAGCAAAGGAGCTTTTGCATTCCCATGTAGGTGGACTGAATCATTGTACTATTGGACATATTAAACTCATGAAGGTAAGAACCTAAACATTTCCTTCCGAAAATCCATCTGTAAATGTAGCTCACTGTGTTGGTCAAGGAATATTACTACCAAGTATAGACAAAAAACCCGCTCCCACATGGAAGGCATATGGTTTGGGACAAAAAGGTAGTAGGAGAAACGCCACCTACAGCTGCCTATACATAACTAAATAAGTAGCAGTAGAGATAGTTCACAAGTCTTTTAGAAAAAGTAAAATCTTTCTATTGTTCACTAATATAAATGGGATTAGATCTAAAACCACTTATAACACCATCTGCTGCTTCTATATCTGAACTATCAAATAATATAATTGCTGTCGACGCCTACAATGCGATCTATCAATTTCTTGCAACCATTAGAGGACCTACGGGCGAATTACTTACAAATAGCAAGGGTGAAATAACAAGCCATCTAAGCGGTCTGTTTTATCGTAATGTCAATTTACTAGCAGATAATATAAAATTGATATATGTTTTCGATGGTAAGCCTAGTCCCTTAAAGTCAAAAGAGATTGAACGAAGGCGCCAAATAAAACATGAGGCTTATGAAAAATATCAGGAAGCACTGATAGAGGGTAGATTTACAGACGCACGAAAGTACAGCCAGGCTACATCTGTTTTAACAGATGAAATGGCAGAGGATTCAAAGAAGATTCTAACTTTACTAGGAGTTCCTTATATCCAGGCCCCATCCGAAGGGGAAGCCGCTGCCGCCCTCCTAACAAAACTTGGTATTGCATTTGCATGTGCAAGTCAGGATTATGATTCAATACTGTTCGGTACTAAGAGACTCATACGTAATCTCACAATCAGTGGGAAGAGAAAAGTTCCAAACAAGAATATATACTTAGATATTGAACCGGAAATTATTGAATATAAACATGTACTTGAGCAAACTGGATTAACAAACGAACAACTAGTCGATGTTGGAATTTTGATAGGAACAGACTATAATCCAGGAGGTTTTGCAGGCATTGGACCTAAGACCGCTTTGAAGTTAATTAGAGAATATGGCGATTTAGAACATATTGATAAAGTTAAAGACTTATTATTGGACATTCCATATCAGGAAATACGTAATATCTTTTTAAAAGCAGAAGTTCCAGATGTAGATAATATTCAATTCAATGAGGTGAATCACAATGGTATCATTGATTTTCTATGTATAGAAAAAAATTTTTCTGCAGACCGTGTGAACGGATCTCTAGAGAAACTAGAAAAATCAATTGCGAATCGTAGTCAATCATTAGAAAAATGGTTTTGATATTTAACCTAATTCAATTTACGCCTTTTCTTTTCAGCATTTTTTTCAGCATTAAGTCTTTCTAGTTCATATTTATTTAGATCAGCAAATTTTATTTCATTAGCAAGGACTGAGTGAACCTGCTTTATTTGCCTAAACATTTTCTGGCATATACTACGATAATCAGGATGTCCCTGAGGAATAGTTCTAAGTTCGATCATATGACATGCTTCACGCAAATTGAGCTTCATAAAATATGGATATTTATATGCAAAGTTAACTATATACTGTCCTTGTTCAGGCATTTTCTTTGAAATAAGTTGGTAGACCTCATTACACTTATACATACAATCATTAAAATCTTTAGCAATGCCCAAGTTAATAACCTCAGTAGGAATGTCATATCCATGTCTAGTCGAGAGCAGCTGTCTTTCCATTGTAAGCATTCTATGACGATGTAGATCACGGAACATCCCAAAATTTGTAAACAATTCAAATGTATATTCTACCATCTCAAAGGCCCTCCCTGGACGTTGTCTACGATTACTCCGAAATTTTGAATACGTTTGAATTATTTTATACCTGTCTTCTGGTTGAAGAGATCTTATGTATTGTGTAAGGCTTTCAAGAGACTGGCCTTCCGCATATTCATACAAAATAGCGGAGGCTACTTTTATCTCGGCTTCAAAATTATCTTCAAAATTAAGTAGCTTTACGTATTGGGGGTTTTTATCTGGTTTAATATTTTTTATATGATCTTGAATCAGTTCTAATATCGCATTCTTAGTATCTGCAAGATATGCCTGAAGCATCTGCCCATACTTGTCGTTTGCTCGCTTTACAAAGGCTGGAATGACTACGCTTAGCTCTATGTGCAGCTGATTTGCCAGTGATTTTATCTCCTTCAAATTTGAGGCGAACATTGTGGATAGCAAATATTCAAATGCCCTGCCATTTCCTGTAATGCCTAAATTCGTAAGGGTAGAAGCAGGCAAAAGCCCACGGAGGACATCTAATGCCTTAGCTTTGATTGTTGCATTATAAATCCGCTTTGCGGAATCGATGTCTTTATCGGCTTTCAAATTACTATAAAGTGTGTCACGTTTTGAGATCGAATCAAAAAAGGAAAAGTTATCTATTGGTACTAATTCTGAAATAAATTTTCTTGCCGGCCGAATATTCTTGCTATATATTTCAAAGGCGTAATCGCAGGCCTGTATATATCGGTCAGCATGAGGCGATGCCATAATATCCTCTTCTTGACAATATTTGTATTGACCGTTGATCTTTTGGTCAAATGCTACATAGCGAGAAGATTTTTCAAGGTACGATAATCCAATCCTATGATCTTCTATTTTCTTAGCAGCAATATTTGAAAGCCATTCCATCGCAACTTGTGCTTCTCCTAGTTCAGCTACAGAATCATCGCCATATTCTAACAAAACTCTTTCATAGAATTCTTCACCTTTGTTTGGATTTCCTGCAAATTCGTCTAGGAATATACGCCGCATTGTTTTATCTGTTCTAGAATACCTTGACATTAATGCCCCTCTATCTACCTGCCTAGGTGTAATTATTGCAAAAACTGTTCCATCAGTATTGGAAAAATGTGCTTCAAGTGCCGATCTTTCTTTCTCAGAGAAATTATCGCGAAAAGTTCTATTAAAGTTCATAAATATGTATATACAGTCATCACGGATAAAAACTAGTAGTATCTAAAAACTAATGGGCTTGCCTAAATTCTTATTTATATTTTCCGACGTGCTTAGCTGATATTATATCTATATTTCGAGCGAGATCATCATACCTCTCTTTACCATGCGTCGGCGTAGTTAAAGTCAGTCTAGCCATTAAGGTTATATGAGTAGATAGATCTGATAAAAGCAATTCTAATAAAAAGGTGTGAAGTTTAAGTGTTCACCTTTGAGTTTCTCCGCATGCATGACAAAGCTGTGCTGTAGACATCTTTGCGCCGCATTCAACACAATACTTTGTCGAACTTTTAGGATGCTCAGTCTTGTCAATAGATTTATTTTCCACTGACACAATTAATTTCACGCCGTATTGAATATTTAAATGCACACACGAATCTCGAGCAAATTGAAACTCATCATGTGAAAACCTTCTCATTCGACATATCCTGAAGTTTTCGCTCATCCAATAATGCTTTGGAGAATGGAGGTAAAGGGATAGATCGGTAGACAGATTATATGCAATAGGCAAAATTCGTATTCCTAATTCCTAAGACGCGATCTGGTCCGTCTGTGCTTGTTACAACCAAACCTATTTGGGATTCATGTAAGGAGTTTAAGAAAAGGGGAATAAGGCATAGACTCATCACCGAAATCACCAGTCAGAATATCGATTATTGCAAAGAATTAATGAGGCACACTGATGAGCTACGACACTTAGATGGCATCAAAGGAAATTTCTCAGTTAGTGAGAGAGACTATCAGGCTACTGCACTAGTTCAGGAGTCACAACCATTATCTGAAAGTATGCATACCACAGTCAAGTCGTTTATAGAACAGCAGCAATATGTATTTGATACTTTATGGAATAAAGCAATTCCAGCAAAACAAAGATTAAGAGAAATCGAAGAAGGCTTGAAAAGAGATTTCATTGATACAATAAGAGATCCTAATGAAGTACAAAGCATCATTGTTAAACTTATTTCATCTGCAATAGAAGAGATCATGTTAACATTTCCTACAGTAAATACATTTAATCAATTTCAGAAAGAAAAAATGCTTGATTTGCTAAAAAATGAAGCAACAAATAATGGAATAAAGATTAGAATATTAGTAGATAGAGGTATCAAAAGAAAAGAGGATGAGATTCGACAATTAACAAAAGAATGCCCAAATATAACCATCCAGTATCTAAATCCGTCTGCTAAAACTCAGGTTATGACTATCATAGCGGATAAAGAGTTATCCTTAGTAATGGAGCTAAAAAACGATAATAAAGAGACTACCAATGAAGCGTTAGGTTTATCAACGTATTCTAACAGTGAATCAACTGTGTTGTCATATGCTTCCATATTTGAAACCTTATGGATACAATCTGAAATAGCAGGAGGAGTTTATTAGTAGCAAAGACAATAAACGAAAGAACAGCTCGCTTTTGGGATTATTCTCTATCCTCCCAATATACATTTGCAGTGTTTTAAATAAGTCAAAATAAAATAAGCACGATTATCGAAAACGTTTGTTTATGCTTTACCTGAGTGTACGAGACAAAGATATAAGGAACTTTGTGGTTTGCTCAATGAAATGAACCATAATACATTTCTTGTTGCACTAATATATTTAGCGGCCCATGAATATCAGTAATTTTATTAAAAATAATAAGGTTGTTTTATTAAAGATAATAAAGTGCCGTTCATATAAGTTACCTGAGAGTGTAAGTAATTAATGATCAAGACAGGACCTATGCAGAATAAAGAGAGAGGGAACATACGCCGCATCAAAAGAAAGAAAGTAATGCCTAAACCAGATCTATCAAAGAACGAGAGAGAGTTACGCGACTATTTTGATGGTCATTTAGCACGCCTAGATGTGATCAAGACTACCAAGACACCTAGTGGCCAGATCTTAGATTGGATTAAAATCGAATCACAACTTCCCACTGGAAAAGTAGCAAGTCCTCCACCAGAAATAGATCAATTGGTCTATGCACGAGGAAAACTGAAAGATCAGCTAGTTAAATTTGAGCTTGAGGCATCAAAATCAAAAGTAGAACGAGGACCTGAAGGAACAGTTCCAGTTTTGCGTAAAGATTTGAAGAATCTTCGATTTACGAAATCCCTAAGTGATCATCTTTCAAAACATGGTCATAAAACATACTCTATGCAGATAAATGAAAACGACTCGATTGAAGTTCCAGGAGATGGAGCTCACGACTATTCTTACACTGCACAATTTGCTACGTGTTATGGTGGAGAAGGGTACTTTAGTGCCTATGATCCCTATACTCAATGGTCTAATGAATTTTCACTTCTCCAAATCCTGATGCGTCGTGGCAACCAGACGGTAGAATCAGGCTGGCAGGAGTACCGCGATCTGTATGGTGATTGGGTGCCGCACTTGTTTATCTACTATACTACTAATGGATACTCTGCAGATGGTGATAACATAGGCGGTTACAATCGGGATGTTGATGGTTGGATACAATATTCGAGCTCAGTCTATCCTGGCGCTGTGTCCAGTCCTAACAGTGTGAGAGGAGGCGCTCAGTATGTTATGTTTATCAAGTATCAGTTATACCAGGGTAATTGGTGGCTTAACTGCAACAATAATTGGATTGGATACTATCCAGCAAGCCTATTTAATGACGAAGGGCTAAATTCGCAGGCTGGCAAGATAGCATTCTATGGAGAAATTGTAGACTCATCTGATCATACTGGCTTTACAAACACGGACATGGGCAGCGGATACTGGGCAGAATATGAATGGCCATGGTCGGCTTATATGCGAAACTTGCGATACCAGTCCGTTACAAATGGTGGAATGTCTCAGTACAATGCTGACACGGTATTTACCAGCGATCCAGATTTGTACGATTTAGAAAATCATATGAATAGTGGAACAACATGGGATAGCTACTTTTGGTTAGGAGGTCCGGGAGCTGGTTAATGGCAACCGAAGCTCTTTACGTACGTTGAGCTACGCGAGCGAGCACTAGATAGAAATCAGATTATCCAGAGCCTTTTCGCATATCGCAGGACGCACTATCATATAGCAAAACCCACAAATTCAACAGGTAGCGGAATATATACCCTCAGAATACTTAGAATATAAAAATCGACTCAAGGAATTTGTCGTTTTCTTTTGAGATAAGTAGTTTGGAGATATCTAAATCTCCCCTGATTTATCCTACTCACAATCAACTTTTGTTAAAGTTAATTTCTAATAAAAGTCGGAAAGGTATTTCTTTTAGTAATCAACATCATCTTTTCTAGATGCTTAAGGGAAAAGACTAGCTTGCCATTTCGCTTATCGTACCTTTTTACACACATGACGTATCTGCAGTCAAATCTAATCTAGCTCCAGACAATACTAAAGCTAGTGCCGATAACCAAAAAACGATGATGCGTAGCAATAGCGGAAATATTCCACATAAAGAGTGCCCTGATAAAGGTCCTATACCACCAGAGTGTACAAAGAATCCATTTCATAATTCTACTATGGCGATACGATAGAGGAATAGAAGAACGCTCCAATTCATTTTTGCACTATTTTTGACCTCGAGGATGAAATTTATGAAGAATTTACTAAATAGTATCCTTAGCCTTATAGTCCAACATACAGTTCTCCATCGTTAGACTTACCTACCTCCCTAACTAGGATCGTGGAATCCTTAACATCAACCAACACATAGTCGCCAGCCTTCAATTTTAAATCATCCACAACTTGTGAAGGTATTGCAATCATCATACTATTACCTATACGCCGAAGTCTTCGTCTTATTTCCATATCCAATTAATATCCTATGGATATACAAGGGATTAAGAGGTTTTAGTGGGATAGTTATAAGTGGAATTATTGGTCTAGATATATTCTTTCTATCATTTATCTCCTGTGCCTCTATGAATCCTGCCCGTTCACTCGCCCCCGCTCTACTATCAGGAAGTATAGGAGACTTGTGGCTTTATTGGTCTGCTACTTTTATTGAAACTTCTATTGTTGCTTTTGTCTTACAGCGAAAATTTACTACATAATCCTTATTTGCAAGAATGTCTTTTTGAGTCAATGAAATTAATCAGAAGGAGAAAACAGAATCATTTAAATGAAAGTAGTAGGGGAGCATAGATGAATAATAATAAAAAGGTAATGAGAAAATTAAAACTACAGGTGGAAATTTCAGTTGATGGTTGTATCGCTGGACCCAACAATGAAATGGACTGGTTAATTTGTAATGATGATGGCATGAAATATATAGACGATATAGCAGAATCAGTTGATACCATTCTTATGGGACGAAAAATGGTCGATGATTTTATTTCGCATTGGTCTAGTAGGATGAACAAACTTGGCGATCCCTGGAATGCATTCGCTAAAAAAATGGTCGAAACACCAAAAATTGTTTTTACGAAAACACTAACCAAGTCAAACTGGATAAATACAGAAATTGCAAAAGGTGATCTCAAAGACGAAATTACCAAGTTAAAGAGCCAAGATGGGAAGGACATACTCGTTTATGGGGGTGCCTCGTTCGATTCTTCCTTGATTAAAGAAAAACTAATTGACGAATTTTATTTGTTTGTTAATCCTATTGTATTCGGAAACGGAAAGACTATCTTCAAAGACTTGAAAGAGATCCAAAAACTTACATTGATCGAATCCAAGGTGTTTGACTGTGGTCTGGTTTTGCTCCACTATGAGGTAAAGAAAAATTGAAAGTAAGATATATGAATAAATGAATGGAAAAATTCTTTGGTTATTTTTTTGTATTTATTCCATTTACTACACTACCACTTAAAGATACCTGGGCGGTATAACTTTTGGCTTCGAGACACAATATCACTGAGGATTGCCATCAAGTAAATGCTGTTAGATTCCTTTGTCTTTACTATGAAAAATCCAAAAGTAGCATTTTCAGTTTTGTTTAAGAAATCAAATAGTTCATCATCAGTTAAGGCCGTTGTTCCAACTCTAACACATCTAGGGGCCCAATGATTATCATCGTCAATTTCAAGTTCAATATTTTTCCCTGAGGAATATTCTAACGAGATAGACCGTTTATTACGTTCTTGTAATAATCTAACTGAATTGCCATGAAATCCTTCTGGCATTTTTATTGCAGCAAGCGTAGGTTTGTTATTGGAAGGCAAAGATCATTATTAGATATGTGCGAGTTTATAACAGGTTATGAGAATAGCAAACTGCTGAAGAGAAGAATCAACAAGTTAGCTGAGGAAGAGCCAGAGCTTGAAAAAGTAGAAGAGCAACCTTTACTCGCTTCTATGTAGAGAACAGATATAATTTAGTTTGTCCGTTCCTGAGGATAAAATAACAGCTCTAAGCAGAGTATAACTATTAACATCAAAGTGAAAGTATTACTTTTAGAGTTTAACACTTGAATTCCTCGAATAGTTTGTCCTCTACAGTATCCATGTAAGTACTACAACTAACCTATCGCTGGAATCGTAATCCGCAATTATGCTCTTTCATCAGATGGCCTAGTATTTTTGAAATTAAAATATAGTGCAATGTCGTATATAATTTTAATTAATCCCCCTAATAGAAAAGGTGCAGACAATAGCGATACAGATTGCGATATTGAGCCTGCTATTGACGGAGATATAGCTTGCGTGATATTCCTAGAGATGTTCGTTATTCCCGCTGCTGCAGTTCTTTCATCCTCTTTAACAACTGCAACAATATATGATTGTCTTGTAGGAACATCCATTTGTGATAAAGCCATTCTGGCGAGATAGATCGCTACGGCTATTGGAAGAGTAGGAGAAAATGCAACAAGTATTAATAGAATGTTAGAGGGTATATGGGTGAAGACCATTGTATTAATCAAACCTATTCTATCTGCAATTTTAGCTGATGCAAGAAATGAAAATGCAGTAAGAACTCCAGCAATCGAGAATATATAAGATAATAAAGTCAAATCTGCTCCAAATTTTGTAAAAAACCAAAGTGATACAATACTCTGTATAACAAAGCCACCACCAAAAGAATCAATAGCAAAAAGGCCTGATAATTTACTGACAATTGTTTTTGATTTAGGTGATAGAGTTTGTGTTAAAGGTTTTGGTATTCTTGGCTTCTTCTTTTCATCGCTTTCTAAATCTCCTGGCTGGACTTGTACTTGTTCTCTTCCATCCTCATGCTCTTTTTCTGTTAATTCAACTTCCTTCGAGAGTAAGAGGTAAGTAGCTAAAACAGCTACTCCTAAAATGCTATATAGGAGAAAGAGTGGTCTGATAGATCCAATTTCGCTTAACCCGAATTGATCTTGAATAATTTCTGGTAAGCCAGAAACTAGAACACCTGCCGACATCGCAAATGTTCCTGCCATATTGTAAAAGGCAAAGAGTGTATTTCTTTTTTTTGTATCCTTTACTGTTTGAGGTAGCATGGCTTGTTCAATGGAAAGAAATGCTCCCGTTTCAGTTCCAGTAACATTAATTGTTCCAATTAAACCGGCCACAATTAATGCAATATAATTAGATGTAACAAAAAATATCACACCTGAAATAGCCATCAGTATAGCGTATATAACTAGCATTTTCCTTCTCCCTATTCTATCTGCATAAAAGCTTGCGACAAGAGTAAAAATTACGCTATTTACTAGCGTAGAAGTAAGTATTAGACCAATTAAAAACCCATCAAATCCTATTAATTTTAGATAAATTGAAATAATAATACTTAGAAACCCATAACCAAATGTTCTAAGTATTCGTGCAGTTAAAAGCAGCTTTCCATCTTTTGAAATCCATCGTAATAGATATAGCAATAATTCCCCTCTCCTATCTACATATATTGCAATCCTCCTTATTACTCAAATTATGCTTGGTAGATTCGCTCTTCTATTACATATTTCTTACGAGCCACAATATAATGAATGCTTGAACTTATTTGCTACTACTCTCGGACGTTGAAGGAGGGATACCTAAGATAGCGATCATTGGGCCACTACGGTCCTTGGAAAACGAGATGTTCCTATCAATGATGTTTGGCATGAGCTATTCTAGCTATTGTAGTAAAAAAGACCACAAAATATTACAGTCTTCAAGTTAATAGCAATATTGTCCACAACTATTGTTGAAGATATATAGAATGGGAACCTCATTCTGTCGTAGCAGAAGAGCATCAAATTATCGCGAAATGAAAATAATCGATTATTGTTTAATATGCAGTCATATATCTACTACTTACATTGCTTTCGGCTACTCTTGAAATATCGCCATAGTGCTGAGTAGAAGAGCTGTTCCACATTTTATCATAAAAGTCAAGCATCATACTGGCAGTTTTTTCATCTCTTAAGAAGATGGTGCCTCGAAACTTTGTTGGCTCGACGGAGTCGATTAATTCAATACCAACTTCCTTTCCATCGAATATCAACATGCTAAACGGCACGTTGGTTATTCGCCTGCTGACATTAGCTGGATACCATGGGTTTCCTACGACCATTTTACGTTCGTCAGCATTCTTATCGTCAAGTCTCCCAGTTTTTTCTTTTTCAAAAAACTGTTTGACCAGACTCAGATCAGCTAGCACCTTTACATTTACTCCTGATCTAGACTTGCGCAGGATATTGTTGATTATTATTTCATTAAGAAATCTACTAGCAAGCATGATTTCATGCTTGCAGAACTCTACACGCTCCACTATTGCCGACACCATATCTTCGTATGTCCAAACAATCTCAATTTTGGGCGATACAGTATTTGCAGCAAAATTGATACCTGTTACCTTTCCAACAAAGTTCATAATGTCATCGTCAGTAAATTGATTAGTGTTTTTTAAGGTGTCAACCATATTCATTTGCTTTAAACTCTTCATCTCTTCTATCAGCCCCAAAAGGTGTTTCTGATAGACTACGCTTCCAAATGTCGTATAGCAGTAAGCACCATCAGATTTCGTAATCAGTCCAGCATCAATAAGCTGCTTTAATCTCGTATAATACGTCTTCTTTGTTAGTCCTAACATGTGAGGCGTATCTGATTCTGCTCTTAGTCCGTGACTTGAAGCCATAAAGATACTTAGACTGTCCCTCTTTGATAAGGTAGAGAGCAATTTTGCAGAACTCCTTACCGACTCTTGGTTGACCATAATATTCTTTGCCATAGAGAGATAATCTACCCTGTTATGCCTTTCTTATAATGCTTGCTAATAATAGTTTCCAATAATGGGCTAACCTAGCCTAGATAGGAATTAGTGAAAAATGTCATGTGAAAGACTATGAAAATGAACTAAAACTGAGATATGAATTAGAGCTGGATACCTTTTTTTAATTAATAAATGGCTTAAGCAAAAGCCAGGCCAATTCCAATAATTGTTGATACAAGAGCTATTATGATAGTAGCTCTTAAAGTGAATTAATCATTCATAAGATTTATGTAGAAGAATCAGACTATAAAAGCAAAGCTGCCTCATATACTCCTATTGGCATCATCTTTCAAGTGTATCCTAATTACTGCTAGTATCGTTTGCAAACAGCTCCTAGTAGGCATAGCTGAATTAGGCTATTTTTGCTCTCTAACTTCTTGGTTATTTATGTAAAGTAAAGGTTCTTTGAAATTATCTACATCGCCAGAGAAGTATCCATGACTCTTGCCATCACATAAGGTTGTCGGAAGAGAAGCAGCGTCTAATAAGGCAGATATGAGTTCTTAAATTTCTAAATATTGCGATTTTCCCAGATCTTATCAGATCATGGCCTCCTGCTTTTTTCCTTGATGGTGAGAGTCCTGTTATCCATCCTTCTTTGTGTTCTTATATAATTTTCTAAGATTCTCATTATGTAGCATTAACTAGAGTCAGTAAAAGAACCGTCCATGAAACCAAAAAATATAAGGTTCAATTAGTACAAGTTGGTGTTATTGCAGTTGGGATGAGAAGTGGTGCAGGCTGCACTGGTTATGGAGGGGTTAGATTACCTTTTGCAAAGTATATGTTAAAGTCATTAATTCCAAAAATAGTCCATATAACATAAACATTAGTGCCTGATATAGCAACGTCATTCAATACAGAATTCACGTTCCCTAGACTACTGCTTATGCTAATTGGGTCACTCAACTTATTGCCTGCATCGATACTTCCTGCAAAAAATATTTCAAAATGGGACACATAATTACCAGACACATCGATGTTTGGATTTTGCGAAGGTGAATCTGGTATACTAATACTTAAATTAACAGGATTTGCAAAATTTTGCCCACCATCTATACTTTTTAGTAAAAATACATCTCTCTTTATGACACCGTTAACAGGATATGCCTGACCATATACCAAGTATACAATGTTTTCAAATACTTTAATGTCAGGAACAAAAGATTCAGGACCACTTAGGGGAACTGGAGTACTGAAACTAATTCCAACATTGTTACTCTTAGTGTATAATATTTTACAGTTAGTTCAGGTTTGATCACAGTCTTGCCATGCTACATACACATTGCTTCCAAATGCAGCTATTGATAGATTTCTTGAGACCCTTCCTGGATTATTACTTATATTAATCGGATTACTAAAATTAGCACCACCATCTGTACTTGCTGCGAACAATGTTTCTAAATCAATTCCGTTTGGAGATACATCTTCCCATGTAACGAATACTCTATTTCTATCGACAGCTACCACCCCAGCTCTGCCATTTGTGAGAGGGCCCGGATTTAATACAACTAGTGGACCAAAGCTAACACCCCCATTAGTGCTCTTTTCGATGACTATCTCACTTGCAGTTGTAACTCGAGTCCACACAACATATACATTATTATTATTTTTATCTACAGCAACGTCTGGTCTAAATGAAAATGAAGCACCATTACTTAATAGAATGGGGTTACTAAACGTGGCCCCGCCATCTGTATTTCTTGAAAATGATATGTCACTCAGCCCGTTAACTTGACTAGTCCACACTGCAAATATGCTGCTTCCAGCTGACGCAATGTGTGGGTCAGTTTGATCTCCAGGGCTATTGTCCAAAGGTACGGGATTACTAAATGATGGTTGTAATGGTGGTGTTGGTGTTGGTGTTGGTGTTGGATTTGGAGTTGGAATAGGAGTCGGGCTAGGAGTAGGAACTGTCCTATTAGCTGTTGTAGATTGTTGAATGTTGTCACTCTGATCTGCAAATCCAGTGATTTGATTATCATTGCCGGTTGTTCCTTGGTCTAGGTTTGATTGTCTACATAAACCTGGTCTAAAACATAAATTTAGGAGATTAGAATGTTGTCTTTGCGCATATGCATGTGGTTGCTTTAAAACTGCCATTGGAGTTGTTGTTCCCAAAATTACAATCATTGATTATTGCGATAAGTAGAGTCTTTGTGATCACGTCTTACGATTGAATAACCAGAAATGCTTCAGAAATATATGAGATCTGCAGCATATTACCTGATCTTAATTTTGATTTATGTAATGGTTAATGTTACTTTAGTGAGTAACTTAGGGATGCATATTATTCAATGTCGAGCTGCAGAATATTATCTTATGGGATCTAGCATTAGTAATAACTGATAGCTACTATTCAAAGTCTAGAGTCTTTCTTACCAAAATATTATTGATACGTATCGGTACAGCATGACATACCCACAGGTGATTAGCTCACTTCTTTATGAGGAGTTTTTGGCCTAGCTAATCGTAATTACTGTTCGCCTATGGAGGTCAAACATGAGATGACTAGTTACTCAGCGGGAGAATTTCGAGTATTCTTCCTTTTATGGGATAACTTTTTATATCTATACTGAATAGAGAAAGTTACGAGAATAGTACCGTACTGCTACTGTATATTACCAATATCTTTAGACCCTCCCTCGCCACAAGGTTCTAGCTCGCTTATAAATTGGTGGAAACACCACAATTTGACCAGGACTAAAATATCATTATGTCTCAAAATGCCAATGATTTCCCAATTGAAGACCTTCCTGATGTAAAGCCGCATTTGATAAGCAAACTCAAAAGAGCCGGAATAGACTCAATTCATGAATTAGCAGTGTCAATCCCAAACGAACTAGTCTTGGATAAGGGGGTCGGAGATGATCTGCAAGTGGTATCAGAACTGGCAACAAAAGCAAGAAGGTCTTTAATAGATTCTAGATTGTTAGTTAATGAGTTTTGTACAGCTGAGGAGATATTAGAAAGAAGAAAAGGTTTGGTTAGATTTTCAACAGGGTCTGCAAAGCTGGACACATTTTTGAATGGTGGAATAGAGACCCAGGCAGTAACAGAGATAGCTGGTGAATTTGGGACTGGTAAAAGTCAGATATGTCATACTCTCTGCGTGACTGCCAATACGCAGAAGGAGAAACCCCATTCTGGTGTCAGTGGCAACAGCAGCACCACTACCTCCACCGACCATAATGTAATATTTATTGATACTGAGAACACCTTCAGAGCAGAAAGGGTTCATCAGATAGTGGAGGCTAGAAGACTAGGATCAGTTGAAGAGATACTAAAACGAATTTTTGTTTGCAAAATTTACAATAGTGCTCATCTAGAATATGTAATAGCTAATCTTGGCAAGTCTATAGAGCAATACAAAGCCAATCTTGTAATAGTGGATAGCGTAATATCACTTCACAGAGCTGAATACACTGGCAGGGAAACCCTTGCAGACAGGCAGCAAAGACTCAATATATTATTACATAAACTTGTTAGGCTTACAGAAGTTTACAATATAGCAATAGTAGTTACAAATCAAGTACAGTCTATGCCTGACAACTCTTTTGGTAACAGCAGCTTTGATCCTGTACGTCTAGCTGGTGGTAATATTATGGCTCATGCGTCTACCTATAGAATTTTCCTTAAAAAGGCAGGACGAAACAGAATAGCAATAATGCTTGATTCTCCAAGTCATGCATACAGCCAAGTCAAATTTGCTATTAGTGAAATAGGAATACAAGACGTTGAGGAAGATAAAGACAGCAACAACAAATATAGTGAATCTGGATGGTAGCATTACCTTCGTCATCAGCAACACCTCCAAATGGCAAAAGTAGAGACTTACTACAAACTATCCCCCAACAAGAAGATCATTATCCTGATCCACGAACACTCCCATCCCCACCACCTTCACCAGAGCTTAAATCACAGCTAACTCTCTCTGAGCTGAGTGCAGGCAAGTATGTATCTACAACTACAAGAGTAGTATTCCTAAGGACTGTAGAAAGGCAAGATGCATTGGGAAGTAAGCTGATATTCTCCGGTATCCTAGAAGACTCTACTTTCAAAGTTCCTTTTGTCAGTCATAGAATTTCGTTTCCATTAATTAGAAATTGTGTTTACAGATTCCGTTCTGCTTATGTACATGAATTCCAGGATAAATCAGTCCTGTTAATTATAACAGAGAATACAAAGATAGAGCCACGAAATGTTGAAGACTATAGAGAATTTATCTGGACTCCAAAGATAGAGTCAATAACAAGACCTGTTCGAAATACTAATTTACAGGGTGTAATTACTACCGTCCATAGAAATTCAGGACTTGTAAAGAGATGCAATAATTGTAAATCGTTAATTTATGACTCATGTCCAAATAAATGCAATGAAGGGTGGGGCTGGGATCTAAGAGTGTCTTGTAGGCTTTACGATGGTTCGGGCTCAATGAAGATGGTTCTCACAAAAGACATTGCATCAAATGTCTTGCAAAAGAATTTGAGTGAATTGATTCTAAGTATTACAGCACCTAACAATGCATATATCAATAACAATCTGTATCAGTCTTCAGCTTTACCTTAAGAATTCCAGAGAGTATTGATATAGTAGAGGCAGTAACGGATAACCCACTTTCTTATAGAAGCAGTGAACAGCTGATAGTTACCGATGGAAGGAATCTTGTATACCTCCCCGTAGACCTTGAGCTAAACCATCTAAAACTACAATCCTGCAACACGTTCTCTGAAGTTAATGAGAGGAAGCTAAAATCTTCAGATCTAGAAGATAAAAAGATAATCAGAAGGCTGATTGAAAAAGCATTAGACATCTTCATCAGAAAGTCCACAGGAAAGAGAATGATGCAGGGAATTTTCCTTATCGAAGATCCAATTTCGTTATATCGATGTGAAAAAGCAAGACTGTATCTTGGATTTTCTTTAAGAGTAACAATAAAAGATCCTGACAATAATGTTGATGATGCTGATAAAGTAAGCGCTAGCAGCGAGTCACCTTCAGTGGCTAAAGCTGTGATTGCGACAACCCCTCAAGCGTCTGTGAGAGAAAGTGTTCTTGACTATGTTAACTTTAGAAGACAGAGAGGAGCATCTGCAAATGCAGTTGTCAAAGGATTAACTACATACAGGAACAAGGTAGTTGTAGCCCCTTCAGGAAGCTACGGCAGCCTTGTTGATGTCATTATACGAAAAGCAGGCAGCCAGATAGTTTCAGAAACTGATGATAGAACCCTGGTGGAATTCTGGAAACAGGTTTATGATATTAACATATCTCCTGATGAGATTCCCCTGCTAAGAGTAAATACCATGCATTTAACAAATAAGTGTATTGATTTGAAAGTGAGATGTAATTATGCTTATCACTTGTATTCTGGTTTGTATATCAAATGTTCTGTATGTGATACGTGATAGTAATATGATAAAGCTAAGTTTAGCATATAATTAATGAAATCAAAACTATGGACTTGTTACCTTAGTTATCCAATAAGTGAGCCAGTTCACACCATGTAAGACATATATTTTGATATTGACGCAGTTATTGGGGCATGAATGCAGTTCGTATCCATAAATTCGGCAGTGGACCTCAGGATCTTGTATATGAAGAAGATGTAATGCAACCACATCCCGAAGAAGGAGAAGTTTTGGTTAAAGTCTATGCAACAGGCGTTACACGAAATGAAATAGTTTGGATCTGGTCTAATCCTGATATTTCTCTTCCTATAATTTTGGGCCATGAACTTTCAGGCATTGTAGAAGAGGTTGGCCCTAAAGTAACCAATCAGAGGGTAGGTGAGGCTGTATATGGACTAACCGACACTTTATCAGTCACACGTGATGGTGCAGAAGCAGACTATGTTATCGCGATAGATTCAGAGATTGCACCAAAACCACAGTCTATTGATCATGAATATGCGGGTGTTCCAATGGCTGGGCTTACAGCATGGCAGGCACTTTTCGACCATGCACATCTGTCATCAAAAGATACGATACTCATTCATG